>Ga0105351_1000113_pt1 | contig 34374 bp, 35 predicted proteins | sample EN4Hudsemesocosm_FD_83662 | JGI IMG/M metagenome (GOLD analysis project Ga0105351, IMG submission 83662) | Methane-oxidizing microbial communities from mesocosms in the Hudson Canyon - EN4B Hudson Canyon | ecosystem: Environmental > Aquatic > Marine > Cold seeps | place: Hudson Canyon... | reverse complement strand
TTGATGTCCATAAGTATCATTATAAATTTTAAAAAAGTCTATATCACAAATAATGACAGATAAAGGCACCTTATTTCTTTTGGCTAATTTAAACTGACTATCCAATGTCTCATCAAAATTTCGCCGATTTGCCAAGCCCGTTAATTGATCATACAAAGCTAGATACTCAAGTTCTTTATTAGCTTTGAGCATGCCTTCTTCTGCTTTTTTTAGCTTTTGACGCATATTATAAATACGCTCCATTGCTGTAATGGTAAGCTGTAAACGTAAAGGATTAATGGGTTTTTCTAAATAAGCATCTCCCCCCGCTAAAATACCACTAGTAAATGATTCATCATCTTGCCTTGTGGTTAAAAAAATAACAGGGAACCAGTCATCTTCATTTATTGCTCTTATTGCTGATGTCGTCTGAAAACCATTCATGCCAGGCATTTCCACATCCATTAATACCAAATCAACAGTACTTTCCTTAACATAAATTAAAGCTTGTTCTCCATTTTCAGCATGTATAACTTCATGCCCTAAGGAAGAAATACATTCTTCAACTAACATTCTTATGACTTTGCTATCATCAACTACTAATACTTTCATTTACATCATTCGATAGATTGTGAATTACTTTATTTATTCTAGCTCACTTTTTAAAAACATACCAAAAAGTAAGTTATATATATTGTAGATAAAATATCTATTGAAAAAATTCACGCTATCTCATATCCTCAAACAAATATTATAAATATGTAAGGGGGGCGAGATGAAAATTGGAATACCTAAAGAAATTCACTCTGGCGAAAAACGTGTTGCCACGACACCTACAGTAGCTGAACAAATTATCAAACTTGGTTTTGAAGTTAATATTGAAAGTGGGGCTGGCTTACAGGCTCATTTTTCAGATGAAGCTTATAAAGAAGCAGGTTGCACCATCCGTAAAAATGCTAAAACATTATGGAAGAATGCTGATATTATTTTAAAAGTACGTCCTCCTGAAATACATCCCCAATTTTCGATTCTTGAAACGGAGCTCTTATCTAAAGACAGCTATTTAATTAGTTTTATCTGGCCAGCTCAAAATGCTGAACTTATGCAAAACCTTGCCGCAACTGAAGCAACAGTTTTAGCAATGGATAGCGTTCCTCGTTTATCCCGATCACAAAAACTAGATGCTCTAAGTTCAATGGCTAATATCTCAGGCTATCGTGCTGTTATTGAGGCTGCTCAGCATTTTGGTCGTTTTTTTACAGGTCAAATTACCGCTGCGGGTAAAGTGCCGCCTGCTAAAGTATTAATAATCGGGGCGGGGGTTGCTGGCCTTGCTGCCATTGGAGCCGCAAAAAGTCTAGGTGCTATTGTACGCGCTTTTGATACTCGCCCAGAAGTCAAAGAGCAAATTGAAAGCATGGATGCTGAATTTTTAATGCTTGAGTTTGAAGAGGATGGTTCTGGCGAAGGCGGTTATGCAAAAACCATGTCTAAAGAATTTATTGAGGCTGAAATGGCTTTATTTGCCCGACAAGCCATGGAAGTTGACATCATCATTACTACTGCACTTATTCCTGGAAAACCTGCCCCAGAACTCATCACCAAAGGAATGGTTGAATCCATGAAAGCAGGGAGTGTTATTGTTGACCTTGCTGCAGAGCAAGGTGGTAACTGTGCCCTGACCGAAAAAAACAAAGTTACGGTTAAGCATGGTGTCACATTAATTGGTTATACAGACCTACCCAGCAGACTTGCCGCTCAATCAAGTCAGCTTTATGCCACTAACTTAAAGCATTTGTTAAGCGAATTATGTCCCAACAAAGATGGCATCATTGATGTCAATATGGATGATGAAGTTATTCGAGGCACAACGGTTATTAAGGAAGGAAAAATAACCTGGCCTCCTCCACCTATTCCTGTTTCAGCAACACCTCCACCTCAAACTGAGGCACCTGCTGTTTCTGAAAAACAAATAAACAGCAAACAAAGTTTGCTCACTGAACCCGTAAAACAATTACTTATCATAGCCCTTATTGGTGCGGCTTTATTTTCACTGGGATCAGTAGCCCCTGCTTCTTTTATGTCTCATTTTACCGTTTTTGTCCTTGCCTGCTTTATTGGCTATCAAGTGATTTGGAATGTTTCAGCATCGCTTCATACGCCTCTTATGAGTGTGACTAATGCTATTAGCGGCATTATCATTATTGGGGCAGTGGTACAAATTTCAACACCTGGTTTGCTCATCACAATACTCTCAGGATTGGCAATTCTTATTGCATCAATCAATATTGCAGGTGGCTTTTTAGTCACTCGTCGTATGCTTGAAATGTTTAGAAAATAGGAGATTACAAAGATGTCACAAGGTTTACTCATAATGTCTTATGTTGTTGCGTCCATTTTATTTATTTTAAGTTTAAGTGGACTCAGCAACCAGGAAACAGCGCGTCGTGGTAATTATTATGGTATGGCTGGTATGGCCATTGCTATATTTGCCACTATCTTTAGCGATTCTGTTGATTCTTATATTGTATTAATTATTGCACTGAGTATTGGCGGTTTTATCGGCACAAAAGCCGCTTTAAAAGTTGAGATGACTCAAATGCCAGAACTGGTTGCATTAATGCACAGTTTAGTGGGTATGGCGGCTGTATTAGTGGGTTATGCTAATTTTATTGATCATTCAAATGGACTACAGGGTATAGAAAAAACTATCCATGAAGTTGAAATTTATATTGGTATTTTTATTGGTGCTGTTACTTTTTCAGGATCAGTTATCGCTTTTGGCAAACTCTGTGGAAAGCTTAGTGGCAAACCTGTGTTATTACCCGCTCGTCATTGGCTTAATTTAGCTTTATTGATCATAACTATTTGGCTAGGAAATGAATTTTTATCAGCCGCAGAAAATGGCGGTGGTACCTTTGCACTATTGTTGATGACTTTGATTGCATTTGCTTTTGGAGTACATATGGTTATGGCTATTGGTGGTGCTGATATGCCTGTTGTTGTTTCTATGCTAAATAGCTATTCAGGATGGGCAGCAGCAGCGACAGGTTTTATGTTAAGCAATGATTTACTCATTGTAACAGGAGCCTTAGTCGGGAGTAGTGGTGCCATTTTAAGTTACATTATGTGTAAAGCGATGAATCGTCACTTCCTGAGTGTTATTGCGGGCGGATTTGGCTCGGCAGGCGGTGAAGCTGCTGAAGTTGAGGGAGATATTTCAGCAATAGAAATTGAAGAAACAGTTCAGTTATTGAAGGATTCCAAAAACATTATGATTATTCCAGGATATGGAATGGCTGTCGCACAAGCTCAACATACTGTAAATGAAATAACAAAACTGCTGAAGACTAGAGATAAAACCGTCCGTTTTGGCATACACCCCGTTGCAGGTCGAATGCCAGGGCACATGAATGTATTACTTGCCGAAGCAAAAATACCCTACGATATTGTTTTTGAAATGGATGAAATTAATGAGGACTTCCCTAATGTCGATGTATCCATTGTTGTGGGCGCTAATGACATTGTTAATCCATCAGCATTGGATGACCCTAACAGCCCCATTGCAGGCATGCCTGTTTTAGAGTGCTGGAAAAGTGAAACCACTATTGTATTAAAACGTAGTATGGCGGCTGGTTATGCAGGTGTTGGCAATCCATTATTTGTCCATCAAAATACAAGAATGTTATTTGGTGATGCAAATGAGAGTTTGCAGTTAGTACTAAAAGCGTTAGACAGCTAACAACTTGTCAATTTTTCTCTTGAATTTCTGATTAAGCTGGTTATAACTTAGCACAGAAAAAACAAACAATAAGCAAACATAAACTATTGTGCTGTTTCTTTTTTGTTCTAAAAAATCTGACTCATAAAATAGTTTCAGTTTTATTACAAATAATAGTTGCAATAGTATTTCTCTACTCTATATTTATACATAACTACTGACTCCAATAGGGTTAAGTTTAAAAAATGTAGGGGGAATTAGCGATAGAGTAACCCAACAAGTCTTAGAAAAATGGTGGGTAATGCTATCGCTAATCCCCCCTACAAAAGCTTAACTTAGTGACCTATATAATGTTCTATAAACAAATTGAACTCATTGCTATAACTTGCATCACATAGTTTCAGTTAGGACTTTTCTTTTTCAAAATGCAATCGGAGAACATTCTTTAATGGCTAATAAAACCAGCTTATCTCAGTTTATTACCGAACAACAACGTAAATTATCTACCGAAACAACGGGCGAATTAAGCGCTCTGCTTAATGATATTGTCACCGCTTGCAAACAAATCTCTCATTTAGTCAACCAAGGCGATTTAATAGGTACTTGGGGCAGTGCGGATTCTGAAAACGTACAGGGTGAAGTACAAAAGAAACTAGATATCATCAGTAATGATTATATGGTTGATGCACTTAAATGGACTGGGCATCTTGCTGGAATGGCCTCTGAAGAAGAGGATAACCCGATTGAAATCCCAGAACAATACCCACGTGGTAAATACCTTGCCTTATTTGATCCCTTAGATGGATCATCAAATATTGATGTTAATTTAACGGTAGGTACTATATTTTCAATTCTACGTTGTGATCATGGCATAAAACCAACGATTGACGATTTTTTACAAAAAGGCAGCGAGCAAGTCTGTGCTGGCTTTGTACTTTATGGCCCTTCAACCATGCTGATTTTAACAACTGGAAATGGGGTTAACGGCTTTACCTTAAATCAAGAAGTAGGTGAGTTTTATTTAACACACCCTAATATGAGTATTGCTGAAGATACTCAAGAATTTGCTATTAATATGTCCAACCAACGGTTCTGGGAGGCACCCGTACAGCAATATATTGCTGAATGTGTTGAAGGCACAGATGGACCAAGAGAAAAAAACTTTAATATGCGATGGATTGCCTCTTTAGTGGCTGAAGTGTATCGGGTACTCACCCGCGGTGGTATTTTTATGTACCCTTATGACTTAAAAGACCCCACTAAAGAAGGCAGGTTACGTTTACTTTATGAAGCCAATCCTATTGGCTTTATTGTTGAACAAGCAGGTGGTCTTTGTTCAACAGGTCGTCAACGTATTATGGATATAGACCCCAAAGAAATTCATCAACGTGTACCCGTTATATTAGGTGCTAAAAATGAAGTTGATCGTATTATTTCATATCATAAGGAGTTCGATTTATGCAAATAGATGTTTTTAATGGTGATGCCGATGGTATTTGTGCATTATTACAACTACGACACGCTCATCCTACTAAATCACAATTAGTGACTGGTTTAAAAAGAGATATTCAATTATTAGAAGATGTAAAGGTACAAAAGGGTGATGATGTCACTGTGCTTGATATATCTTTTCAAAAGAATAGAAATGCTGTTGATAGACTTCTTGATGAAGGGGCTAACATTTTTTATGTTGATCACCATCAAGCAGGTGAAATTCCAGATCATAAACACCTAAAAACACTCATTGATACAAGTGCCAACACCTGTACTAGCTTATTGGTTAATGATTATTTAGAAGGTAAATTCCACGAATGGGCTGTGACAGCTGCCTTTGGTGACAATTTATTTGAAGTAGCAACTAAATCTGCATATCCACTGTCATTATCTAACAATCAGTTAGAACAGCTAAAAATGCTGGGGATTTGTATCAACTACAATAGCTATGGATCAAGTATCGCCGATTTACACTTTGCACCTGATTTGCTTTATCAGGAATTATCACCCTACTCTTCGCCATTTGACTTTATGGCTGAAAATGTTGAAGTTTATGAAAGACTTTTAGCTGGCTATTCTGATGATATGGCCAGCGCAGAAAATCTAAGCCCTGAATTTAAAACGGATAAAGTCGCAGTTTACATTCTACCTGATGAAACATGGTGTCGTAGAGTTAGCGGTGTCTTTAGTAATGACCTAGCTAATAAGCACCCAGACCGAGCACATGCTGTCGTCACGACTAATAGCCAAAAAGGTTATCAAATTAGCGTAAGAGCACCATTAAACAATAAAACGGGAGCAGACGAGTTATGCTCATCCTTCCCTTCAGGTGGTGGCAGAAAAGCGGCAGCAGGCATAAATCAACTAGACATTGAAGAGTTACCCACTTTTATTTCTGCATTTGAAGAAAAGTATAAATAACTAAAAACATGCCTCACACTGAGACACGGAGAAGAGCCAAGAGGGTAAAGAATAGTATGCGAAATTAAACAACTTGGAAGCAAGGCTTTAGAGGCGGTGAAAGTATTCTGCTTTTGACTTCCCCCTTTGGAAAAGGGGGATTTTATAAAAAACAAAATCATTGATAATAATGGCTTTATTTTTATAAAAAAACCTCCCCCAGCCCCTCTTTTCCAAAGAGGGGAGAGCAAAGATAATTCTTTCACAGTCTCTTTAGTCTCGCCCAACTCAATGAGAGAATCAACCTTCTCTTCGAATCTGGTTTTTTATTATTCTTCTAAACAATGCTCTTAGTTCTTCTCAGTGTCTTAGTGTGACTATCTTTAAATAAATTATGCATTATATATCTGCATATACTGCTCAGTCATAGCGAGCAAACTAAAATTTTTCTCGACTTTTTCTCTAGCAATTAATCCATGTCGTTCAATTAGTCCGGGCTTATCAATATAAAGCTTTATTCGGCTTGCCAATGCTTTTACATCTTGAGGTGATATTAAATAACCATTAACCTCATCCTCGATTAACTCAGGCACCCCACCCACTTTAGTTGATATTACAGGAAGAGCTGTTGCCATCGCTTCTAAAATTGTTAAAGGAATTCCTTCAGCTAATGAGGGCAATACAAACACATCAAAGTTTTGCAGTATATTAGCCACATCATTTCTTGCGCCTAATAATTTAATATTATCTTCTAATGATTTTTCAGCAATATAATTTTGTGTCGTTGAATATAACTCGCCATCCCCTACTACTTCAACACGTACTATATTTTTCAGCTCGGGATATTCAAAAATTAAAAGTTGTACAGCTTTAATCAAAGTAAGCTGATCTTTAACCGCAGCCATTCGACCGACAGTACCAACAACATATTGCTTTTTATAAGAATGGTTTTTAGGAGTGTACAACTCTAAATCAATTCCATTGTAAATTAAATTAACTTTTGATTGAGGTAATTTAACATCACGCACTAACCAATCAGCTAATTCTTTAGAAACAGGAATCCACTTTGTTACAAAAGGATTAATAATACGCCTAAGATACTGATATTTTTTATTGCTACCATCCAAATCATAAATATCACGACCATGTTCAGCGTGTATTCTCTTTTTAACACCCGCAAAAAAAGCAATGACATTGTATTCAAGTGTTGCAATATTATAGGTATGGGTACAAACAGGTTTTAATTGGCGTAATAATTTCCAGATTTTTAAATGAATTTTAGGGTCATTACCTGCTTGTTTGTGTAAGCAGATAACCTCAACATCGTTACGATTAATCCGCTTTTCAAATTCACTGGATTCAGTTAAGGAAATGATGATATGCCGATATGATTGCACTGGCATAGTATTGATCATATTGACCAAAACGCTTTCTAAACCACCTATATCAAAACGATAGATGATATGAACTATAAGAGGTGAGGACATGGCATATTAAGGTTAATGAAAACTAATGTGTAGCTAATGACTACACCAAAATTGAATGTTTTATATTAATGAACCTCTTCCCCCTTTACTCTCTTATAACTTTTTCTGAGCAAATGAGGAATAAGTTGATAGAGAGGCATGCGTAACCAATGGGAACGCACATACAACAACCACCGTGCTAAACCACTCCATGAATCATTACAACTTTCATGATCTGGCATTAAAGCTCTCATAAATAGGAAATCCATAATGTAAACCATTAACCCCTTAGGGACATTACCTTGTAATTTATTAATAGTTTCTTCAGGAACCGAAAATTGTAAAATTAAACCAACGTAATGAAGTGCATAATAAACTGGATTTTGCAGGCCTAACTCATTTGCTCGTGCCACCAAATCATCAAGCGTTCCGCCATCATCAACAAACTGGTTTAATAAATCAAATAAATCAATGATATCCCGACAACCATGCTCTAACTCCCCATCATAAAACAAATGAGTGGCACTATGAATTATCATATCAATTGATGACAAAACGCTAAGTCCTTCATGCTCAGCAAGCAATTTAACCTCGGTTAATAACAATGTGGCATTTGGACAATTTTTTACTATCTTTGGTAATATATTGTGATGTAAATCAATAACACTACCCCGAAACATATGCCTCATTGCTGGAATTTCATGCATCCACTGTCGATAATATCGTTGATCATATTCATCCAGCTTAGAAGAAACCCAACCATTGAGCATTAACTGAGACTCAGTATTGGCAATATTCTCATGTGCAACCAAAAGATCAATATCAGAGAAAATACGACCTCTTGCAGCCTTCTTGTCACTCATAGTGTAAGCGGCACCTTTTAATAAGACCAAAGGATACTTAAGTTTCCTAGCAATTTTCTTTAAATGTCTCACTTCCCAGAACAAATCATGTAATTGCTTATCAGAATGTATCTTTGCAGACTTTAAGTAGCGAAACGCTGTAGCTGGAATATCATCAAGAAGTTGTTTACTCTCTACTAAATAATATAGCTTTGCCAACAACATAGCACTTCTAGCCTGCCTTAATAATAAGTCCCATTGATTTAGTGTTAAATCAGGTATAGCCACTTGCTCATTGAATACCTGACAAAGAATAGGAAGTTTCATTTAGGAGGCTCTAATTCAGAAAAAATATTAACCGCTTCATCTAGATTACTATATTTGAATTGATAACAATCAGCTGTAGCAACAATATTTTTTAAGGCATCAAAACCCAATTGCCCCAATACACTATAATTAAAAGAATTTTCAGCAATACTCATTAGAGTTTGTGCTTTACCAAAAGGTAAAAACTCAGTTTCAGCACCTGCTTGATATTTTGGGAAAATAACCCAGCCTACAGGACAGTCAATATGCTGGTTTTTCACACTCAAAGTAGGAGGGCGAATATGACAAACCGTGCCTTTAGCCGTATCAGATGAAACAGGACCAAAAACCACATCAGGATACCTGTTTTTAATCACATTAATTGATTCGTTTTTTAAACTAACAGGGCGAGGAAAAGGAGAAACCCGGTGATTATCAAGATGAATCAAAGTAAGCTCGTCAGATAAAAGACGCCAGCCTTCCTGAATTAAAGACGCAGTTAATGTACTTTTTCCCGACCCAGGAGGTGCTGGCATAACGGCAGCAAAACCATTTTTTTCAATCACTGCCGCATGAATAACTAAATGTGTATTGAGTTGACTAGAAATACACCAGTTCATACCCCACTCTATAATAGCAGGCGCATGTTGAATCGGTAATGGCGTAAATGGGGCTGTATTATCCAGAAAAAACTGAGCCTGTCTATTAAAAAAAGGCAGTGATGAAAAGTGCTTAACTTGTTTTACTTGTACGTGAAAATCAATAAGCTCATCAATATTATCGTATTCAGTTCGTTCATAATCACAATATAACGTAGAAATAGTTTCTTCTATTGTCCGAAGTGATGAACAAATATTAAATTTAAAAAAACCAATATTAAGAACTAAACCCGAAGATTTTAAAGTATGGCTAATATCCCTATTTTTAATTTTCAACTTTTTCCAATAAATCCATTTTTACAAAACTATTTAAACTATTAGTAATAAGCTGCTCATCAATAGATATGCAATTTTGGCGTATTTCTTTTTCATCAAACTGATGTTTTTTAAAATACAATTCCATCAAAATATTGGGGATATTTTCAATTAAATAAGTATTTCCAGAGCTTATATTATAAACAACTGAGAAACCATCCCACATGGAATATGATACCTCAGAGGTTTTCTGATAAATAGCCACAAATAGTCTATTAATGTAACTTTAAATAAGCTAGGTAAGCATCAAACTCAGTTATTGTCCATGTTACACCAGGTGTAATTTCATATGACCCTCCACTACTCTTAAAGACATCATAAAGATCTACAATTTGAGCTTTAGAAAGAGCGCTATACCCTCCCTTATCGCTTGACATATAAAGAGATAACATATTGCCTAAAAATATTTGCTCAGAAGTAGCATTAGAATTTGATACTCGTCTTATCGCATCGTATATTGTTTTATTACCAGAAAAACTAGAAAATATATCTGATACTTTAAAAATACTGCCTGGGTTTGCTGTTGCTACTTCTGCTAAGCTTAAATAGTCGACATTCGCACCCGAGCTGTATACAGTATAAGTAACAATATTTGTTGTTGTTTTATTGTTCTTTTTATCAACAGCAATACAAGGCATAGGCCAATTCTTTCTATTTTCATTTGTAGCCCAATCAAATCGAGCACCACAAGATTCGTTGGGATCGTAGGTTACTCCTGAAACTTTATTACCAACAACAGCCAAAGAATTAAAACCTGACACTTGACATTGAGTATTTGCATTTCCCCATGCAGGTCGATTTGCTAAAGTCATTAGTACTGGTACTGCCAAGCCCGCTTTAGAAAATTTACGTTTAGTCTTATCAATATCGATCTGGCTACCTAGCTCATCGCTTTGCTTTTCTAGCTCTTGTTCACTATTATTCATTTTATCACCCATCAAATTATCAACTCATTATGTATACTAAATCATATTCCACAAAAAAACTCCAGTTTTCTATGTAGAACGTCCTCGACCAATTGCATAATAAGCAATCCCTTTTTCCTCTAAAACTTCAGGTTGATATAAATTCCTACCATCAAAGATCACGGCATCGGCTAATTTTTCTTTTAGCATATCAAAATCAGGGCTCCAAAAATTTTTCCATTCAGTCACAACAACTAAAGCATCGGCATTGGTTAATGTTTCTTCAACAGAATCCACTAATGATAGGCCTTCTTTTTTACCATAAATGCGTGCTGTTTCTTCCATTGCTTCTGGATCAAAGGCTTGAACTTTTGCACCAGCATCAGTGAGTGCTTCAATTAAAACTCGACTCGGTGCTTCTCGCATATCATCCGTTTTAGGCTTAAAAGCCAAGCCCCATAAAGCAAATGTTTTACCTTTAACGTCACCTGCATAATGCTTACTTATTTTATTAAATAAAACTTGTTTTTGACGCCCATTGACGTTTTCAACAGCATTTAGTAACTCTGCATTATAACCAACCTGCTTTGCCGTTCTTTCCAACGCTTTAACATCTTTAGGAAAACATGAGCCCCCATAACCACAGCCTGGGTATATAAAGGAATAGCCTATTCGACTATCAGAACCAATCCCATTTCTTACTTTTTCTATATCCGCACCTAATAACTCAGCCAAATTAGAAAGTTCATTCATAAAACTAATTTTTGTTGCCAACATTGCATTAGCAGCATATTTAGTTAACTCTGCTGATCGTATATCCATAGAAATTACACGTTCATGATTACGGTTAAATGGTGCATATAAGGCCTTTAACAACTCAGTTGTTCTAGGGTTATCTGTACCGACAATAATACGATCAGGTTTCATGAAATCATCAATTGCAGACCCTTCTTTAAGAAACTCTGGGTTAGATACCACATCAAATTCTGTGTGGCCATCTCTAGCTAATAATGTTTGCTTTATTTTTGCTTTGACTTTATCAGCAGTGCCGACTGGAACAGTCGATTTGTTTATAACCACGGTATATTCATTCATATGTGTAGCAATGGTTTCTGCTACAGCCAAAACATATTGTAAATCTGCAGAACCATCCTCATCTGGCGGGGTTCCAACTGCAATAAACTGAAAAGTACCATGTTCAACTGCTTTTTTAGCATCCGTTGTAAAATGCAACCTGCCTGCAGCTTGGTTTTCATTCACCATCACATCAAGACCTGGTTCATAAATAGGTATATTTCCTTTAACAAGCTCATCTATTTTATGTTGATCAACATCGACACAAATAACATCATTCCCTACTTCTGCTAGACATACACCTGTTACTAAACCAACATACCCTGATCCAAAAACCGTTACTTTCATTTATTAATTTCCTTGTGAATATTTAATTTCTAACAAAATCAAAAAGCTAATGCTAATTATATATCATGCCTAATATAATACTAGGCATAAAAAACTCCCGTTTTTACAAAAGAGTTAAAACCATATAAAATATATACTTATGATATCTTCATCTAAGTTTAATTATATTTTATTTGCTTTAATATTAAGCCAATTTATTGAAGGGTTGCTTCCCTCTCATGTTTATGCTGCCTCTATATCTGTTATAGAGACATCTCAAAGCCCTAAATATAATTCATCAAAAATAGAAGATAATTTATACAGCTCTAGTTTTATCCAACCAGATACTTTCAAACACCCTCCCAAACTTTTTATTGAACAACAATCAGAACCTGTTGATACGGTCAAACATTCTAATAGTAAACTCTATACTGATCTATATACCCAAGGAAAAGACTTTGTTCAAAATAATAAAGAAAACTTTTTATTACAAGATACATTAGTTTTCCTAAGCCAAACTCAAGATCTTTTTAAAGAAACTGATTTGGCTATTCATAATTTCTCTCAAGAGATTATAATTTCAATGGGCTTAAAAAGCCTTAATCAACAAGATGCCTTATTGGTACAACAGGAGATTAAAGCTAACAAACAAAACTCTCACGCTAAAAATTATTCATCGTATGAGAACAGTTATAGCCAACAAATTCAAACCGCAAGGTTAGAAGAAATGGAACTGCGAGTATCACCTGAAAAATATACTTTCAGTGATGGTAACCTGATGAAAGTAATATTCGATATTCGTAATTTATTTTATATACTCGGGGTCGTTATTGTTATATTCCTTATCAAAAAAATTATGAAGTTTATGCTTCTAAAAGATCAATATAATAGCCAGCATCGCAGCTAGTTTTCTAATCAATCACTTTCTTCTTTTCCCTTCGCTTCTTTGATAGATATCTGTAAAGCCAATCTTTGCTTCTCTAATTCCAGCAATTCAATTTCCCTTTTTAAGTAAACATCTGCTTTTTTTCTGGCAGTATAACTTTCCTCTTGCATAGCTAAGCGCTGTATTTCATAACGTTTTTTATAACCAACATCTGTATCAAATTCAAGTTGCTTCTGTTTATGTTTTAAATCTAATTCTTCAGTATGAATTTTATCTTTTGTCTCTCGCCAGCTAGCTTGCTCAATTTCATATCCAACAATATCAGCATCCAATTCCTTTTGCTTCAATTCCGCTTGATGAGCAATATGAGCAGCCTTATCAAGCTGTTCCCTCTCTCTTAATAAAGTCTGCTTATTTTCTTGATCTTTTAACTCAACAATCAAGGCCATCTCTTTTAGTTGACTATCTTGTTTTATTTTATCAGTCTGTATTTTTTGTTTTATTTCAAATTGTTCTAACTGCTGTTGAGCCTTCTCTTTCAATAAAAGTTTAGTATTATCGGCTTGCAACGCTTGTTTTTGTCGATCAAGTTCAGCTATTTCATTTATTTGCTGTAACTGTGTTCGTCTTTGTTCTATTTTTTGTTTTTCTCTTTGCTGCTGCTGTCTGAACACTTCATCTCTTTCTTGTTCATTAAACTCAAAACTTTTCTTCAACACAGAAAGATAAACACTTTCCTTAGCAAAAGCGACATCAGGAAATTCTTTAAAGCTAGGTTTTAATTGGCAGACCACTTCAGATTGAATATCTTTTAAAATCAACATTTCATTGATCAATACAGCAATTTTCTTTTCTGTTGAATCTAGCCCTTTTTGTACCCATGCACCATCTGATAGATTAAGTAGCTCTCTGGTAACAAACTCAAAGACTAAATCATGGTAAGAATTTTTTATATGCTCATTTAATTCAGACAAAATTTCAATATGACTCTTCGCATATTTCACTGTTGCCTGAAACCTGACATCTAAAGTTATATCTATCGTACAAAATCCATCATAAAGTTTAACTTGTTCTACACTTTGCCACTCTTCAATTAATAGTGGATAAACAGTATGATAAAAACGCTTAACAAAATTTTCAGGTCGCTCAAATAGTTTTTTATAAGGTCCAAGTTTACTGTGTACAACTTGCCTATCGACTTCAAAACCAGCTTCCCAATAGTCATTTACTCTATTTTGATCGTCAGATGACAAAGCCATTACCCAGTTATCTGATTCCAAATTATTCATCAGCTATAACTCGTTCTGCCTTTAATGTCGCAATTTTTAATTGATTGATTTTTTCTGACATTTTTTCAGCAATTAACGGATATAAATTGGGAGCAAACTCAACCGTTCTATGATCAATCTTGCGTAAAAAACCACGATTTAATAATAAGCCAACAGCAAACATTCGCGACCAGTCAGAATAACGCCTAGCTTTTTCCAGTTCAGTTTTTTCAATCACCATTTGCAACTCATCATTCTCATTAATAGTGAATTCACCAAATTGTCTTAAACATTCAAAAACCAATTCTTCTTCTTCTGATGTTAAAGGACCTGGAGCGGTAAATTCTAATCGATATGATAATAAAACTGTAAAAAAATCAACCATGGCTGCGCAAATAAAAGCAAACAATGAAAAACCTTTCCACATTGAAACAGAAGGGTTTACGTCTTCTGTGTATTGCTTATAAGTCATTAACAGAGGGGCTTCAGGCAAACCCAAGCCAATAGCACTAGATAATTGTCCTACTTGTAATTGAACATCCTGATAAAACTGCAATACTTCAGAAAACGAGCTTTCCAGGTCTTCAGCAATATCAAGATCACTCAAGCTACCCTGAAGTTTTTGAACCTTTTTATCAAGTTCTGTAAATGATAAATCAAGTGTTTCTTGCTTTGTCTTTTTTTCTTGATAAATTTTATTATAATGTTTCCAAAAAGGCCCCTCACCCACTTGGTTCCTATACCCAGCTATAATAAGGGGGTGCGTTCCAAAGTAGGCCTGTGATACTTCTTCAGATGCTTTTTTAAGCTCCTGATGCTGCTGCTTTAACACATTAGCTTTAATACTTAAAACTTCATTGACATAGCCTTTAATATCGTGCCTGATTAAATTTAATCGATTGATATGAATAGTATCTTTCTGAGAAATTTCATAAAATTTAAAATATGAGAAAGAGACTGAGGCCATTAATGCAATTAATAATGACAACACCACCGAAAAGTAACGCATCCGATTAGCTTTCCAGTGTATGCCTGCTAATTCAAGAGAACATATAACAACAATAGACTGAATTGCTACGGTTATAACTAAAGCAATCCATGCTGTAATAAAATGTGACAGTCCATAATACGTTGTAAACCCCGAAGCAATACTCAGCATTAAAACAATAGGAATTGTCCAGATTCTAAGCATCCCCACAAACAACGTTTGAATGGTGTTAATTAAATACCCTACGCCAGCCGATTTAGTGCCTGTTTTTTTATTATTATTTTTTGACATGATTAAATAAACCTTCTAACTAACCCTCTCATCATTTTTATACACTGTTTCACTACTTTTCAGGCCATCCTTATCCCAGATAGTCACTAAGCCTTCTCGTTTTCCATTTATAAAATTACCTTCGACTTTTTTTTGCCCATTTGCATGCCAATCGACCCATAATCCATGCTTAATGCCATTTTTATAGTATTTTTCTATTATTTGCTGGCCACAATCATTCCACCAAGTCCATAGACCTTCTTGCTTTCCTAGACTATAAAGACCTTCACTTTCTTTACGCCCAGTTAAATGCCAGGCCGTATACAATCCCTCTGCAAGTCCATTTTTATAATGCACTTCTTTTTCTATCTGACCATTGGCAAAACGTGAAATATACTTTCCAGTAAAAGCTTGATCATGGCTGGGTTCGTAAAAGTAACCATCTCGTTCAAGTAATCGGTTTACAACTTTACTCACCACTTCTTTACCACATTCAGAACAAAAATTAACACTCCCTGCCTCAGGTAATTTAGCACCACAATTATGACAAAACATAACTTATCTCCACATTACTCAATATCAAAAATCATTTCACCTTCTTTACAATTCCCTTGCCACTTTACCTTTCCACAACTCTCCCATGCAATCCAAAACCCATTTTGAACCCCTTTGTTCCACATCCCTTTTGAATATTTTTTTCCATTTTCATACCACATAGTCTCACAGCCATTCTTTTTACCCTGAGTATAAATAACTTCACCTTCTTTCTGACCACTAGGGTACCAAGAAATCCATAATCCATTTAAGATTCCTTTTGACCAGCTTACTTCACTTTTCTTTTGTCCATTTTCAAACCATTCAATATCGAGTCCATCAATAACGTTATCGACATAATGTATTTCCTGTGCTTTTGTCCCATCTTCATACCAATAGCTCCATTTTCCATGCTCCAAACCATTATGATATGTTTCCTCATGTTTTTTCTGCCCATTACAATAATAAGCAACACCAGAACCACTATAAGGCTTGCCTTCGTAACACATAACATTATTGATTTTATGTAACTTATTGTAATCTACAATATTTACAAAGACTTTATTACCGCATTCTGTACAAAAATTGGCACTAATAAGTAATTGATTACCACATTTGCAACAAAACATATCAATTCCTTCTACATATTCAGAGTATGTACAAGTATAATTCAACAGATTAATCATTCATACTAAAAGAGGATAAGATCTTGCCAAAAGCCAGTGATTTAAAACAAGGTTCTGCAATTGAAATAAATGGAGAACCTTATGCAGTGAAAAAAATTGAAGTGAGAAACCCAACATCTCGTGGTGCTTCAACCTTATACAAGATTCGTTTTGCTCATATGAAAACCAAGCAAAAATTAGATGAAAGCTATAAAGGTGATGATTTTCTTAAAGAAGCTGATTGTTCTAAATTAAAGGTTCAATACTCTTATCAAGACGGTGAAAGTTTCACTTTTATGAACCTTGAAACTTATGAACAATACACTTTAAATGCAGAAGATATTGAAGGACAAATACAATATCTGACTGAAGGCTTAGAAGGTATTCTTATTTTACTTTTAGATGATGCACCACTAGGTGTTGAATTACCCACCACGGTGAGTTTAGAGATTATTGAAACCCCCCCCGCCATGAAAGGCGCAAGTGCAACCAATAGAACAAAACCAGCACAATTAACAACAGGATTGGAAGTTCAAGTACCAGAATATATTGAGACAGGTGAAATTATTAAAGTAAATACAGATACTGGAAAATACATGTCCAGAGCATAATAATTTATATCAATTAATAATCTAACACCTCAATATGTCACAAAATATTTTAAATATTCATCACTCTAGCGTTATTGTTAAAAACACACAGGAATCCCTAAAATTTTACTGTGGTATTTTGGGGTTAAATACGCTGGATAGGCCAAATTTTCCCTATGATGGCGCATGGTTAGAAGTAGGCTCTCAACAAGTCCATTTATTAGAGCTACCTAATCCAGATGCGACAACAGGTCGTCCTGCTCATGGAGGAAAAGATCGCCATATTGCTTTTCATGTATTAAACCTTGATTTAATCAAACAATCTCTGGATAAAAACAGGGTAAGCTATACTTTGAGTGCATCAGGTCGAAAGGCTTTGTTTTGTCGAGATATCGATGGTAATGCATTAGAATTTATTGAAAAGCCTTAAAGTATTCAAGTTATAACTCATGGCAAAATCGCAATTATCTAGTAGCTATAAAACCTTACCCAGCAACGAAAATTGCGTAGAACTGCAATTAATAGGTGACTGGGTTATCGGTAATATTTTGCCTAGTTTAAATAATATCCTAGAAAATCTATCTTCGTACCCTAAAATAAATCGCATCAGTATTACGGGCGAATTCCTTGGCCAATGGGATAGCCGTTTAATTTCGTTTATTTTTCTACTCACAGAAAATTCAAGCCACAATAATATTACTGTTGATTTAAGCGCCTTACCTTCAGGCGTACAAAGTCTTATAAAACTGGCCACTGCTGTCCCCATCAGAAAGGATGCTAAAAAAATTGATTCCCAACCGACTGTAATAGAAGAAGTAGGTAATACAGCAATAAGCTTATTTGATGAAACATTAAAGTTTCTAACTTTCTTAGGTGAGGTTTATTTAAGTTTAAGTCGCTTTTTGCGTGGAAAAGCACGCTTTAGAAACCAAGATTTCTGGTTGATAGTACAACAATGCGGCCCAACTGCATTACCCATCATTACCTTAATCAGTCTTTTAATGGGACTTATTCTTGCCTTTATGGGAGCCATCCAGTTACGTTTATTTGGCGCTGATATTTATGTTGCAAACCTTGTAGCGATAGGAATGTCCCGTGAAATGGGCGCCATGATGACAGCTATTATTATGGCGGGCCGCACAGGTGCTGCATTTGCTGCAAAACTGGGTACCATGCAAGTTAATGAAGAAATCGATGCCTTTAAAACCATGGGCATAGCCGCTATGGACTTTTTGGTTTTACCTAGAATATTAGCACTGGTATTAATGATGCCTTTGCTCACTCTATACTCAAATACTATTGGTATATTAGGAGGGTTTTGTGTCGGCGTAGGCCTCATGGATATGACAGCCGTTGAGTACTATCTGCAAACTCAACAATCAATTACCTTAATCGATTGGTCTACAGGTATTTTTAAAAGCACTGTTTTTGGCTTACTTATTGCCATTATTGGCTGTATGAGTGGTATACAATGTGGTCGTAGTGCTTCTGCAGTGGGCGATGCAACAACTCAAGCCGTCGTTAGAAGTATTGTGATAATCATTGTGGTTGATGCCATCTTTACCCTGCTATTTGAACGTATGGGAATCTAGCTTATGGTCACTGAAGCTCATATTATTGTTAATGATTTAACCATGGCTTATGGTGATTTTGTCATTCAACAAGATTTAAATTTCACTATTAATAAAGAAGATATCTTTATTTTAATGGGGGGAAGTGGCTGTGGTAAAAGCACCCTACTCCGTCACCTTGTTGGTTTAAAGCAACCCAATAAAGGCTCTGTCTTTTATGAAGACATTGATTTTTGGCAAGCCAGCGAACCACAGAAGAATGAAATAATGCGTCAAAATGGTATTCTTTATCAAAGTGGTGCTTTATGGAGCTCGATGACTTTATCTGAAAATATTGCTCTCCCTTTAACTGAAAATACTGATTTAAATATCGCTGAAATTAAAGAACTAGCCTCATTAAAGTTAGCCTTAGTAGGGTTATCAGGCTTTGAAGATTATTACCCCTCAGAAATCAGTGGTGGCATGCAGAAACGTGCGGGACTGGCTAGAGCCATTGCCTTAGACCCTACTATCCTGTTTTTTGATGAGCCCTCAGCAGGACTTGATCCCGTCAGTGCTAAATTATTGGATGATTTAATTTTAGAAATACGTGACAGTTTAGGCGCAACTGTTATTATTGTGACACACGAACTGGCCAGTATTTTTGCCGTTGGCAATAATGCTATTTTTCTTGATACTGAGTCTAAAACAATGATTGCCAGTGGAAACCCTAAAACATTGCTTGAAGAATGCGCTGATCCAACAGTTCAACAGTTTCTTACACGTGGCACTAGGAAGCGTCCCGAGAACAGAAAACCTACTACGGAAAAGTTATGAACAACCAGCCAAACCCAGCCCTTATTGGCAGTTTTATTGTAGGTGCTTTACTCCTATTAATGACTAGTGTTTTTATTTTTAGTAGCGAATCATGGTTTAGCAAAAACCAGCAATTTATTGTTGTTTTTACAGAATCAATTAATGGGCTTAATGTTGGAGCCCCGATCAAACTTTATGGTGTCCAAATTGGCCATGTAACAGAAATTAATGTTGAGAGAGATCTACAACAGAACTTGACACTAATCCCTGTAGTTTTTGAGGTCGATCAGCAAAAAATTTCTCATTACATAGACACAAAAAGACAAAATTGGAGCCATACAGAAGTTGATACACTCATTAACTCAGGCTTACGGATGCAATTACAGCTTGGTAGCCTAGTCACAGGCCAATTATTTATCGAAGCACTGTTTTTACCTGAAACAGAAATAAAATTAAATGGCCATACAACTCGCTTTAAAGAAATACCCTCCATTCCCTCTAATAGTAATGAAATTCAAGTCGCTTTAAGGACAGTACTAGAAGGCACTAAATCTATTGATATTGCAGGTTTATTTACTAATTTACAAAAAACTTTAGCAAATATTGAACAGTTAACAGGATCTGCTCAAACAAAAAGCACATTAACTACTCTTAATAATAATATGTTAGATTTACAACAAATTCTCAGCACTGTAAAAAAAGACTTAGGTCCACTCAGTCAGAATTTAAATCAAACGATCACTCATGCAGATCAATTTATTGTTAGTTTAGATAATAATACTCAACCCATATTAAAAGACGGGCAGAAAATCATTTCAACTGGTAAAAATACGTTAGAAAGTATTAACTCGACACTAGATGATGTTAAATCATTAGTTAATGATAACTCGCCGTTAAACCAAAGTTTACAATCAGCACTCAATCAATTAACGCGTGCGGCTAGATCAACTAAAAATATGATGAATTATATAGAACGTAACCCTGATGCTTTGCTGTTTGGCAAAGATGCAGTTATTGAGGAGGAAGAGTAATGGCATTTAAAAAAATATATTTATTACTTAGCCTTTGTATATTTTTAGTTGCTTGTAGCTCAAACCCTACTGTTAGTTTTTATCAGCTCAAATTTATCGATACAGAGAATAACAACCTCGCTGTACCGAATACTAAAAACCTAACTATTTTAATCCACTCAGTAAAATTCCCTGAATACCTGGATCAGCCTCAAATCGTTATTAGAGAAAGTGCTTATAAACTAAAACTGAGTGAAAACCAGTACTGGGCAGAACCTTTAGAAAATGAATTTACCCGTGTTTTTACTGAAAACCTTAATAGCCGTATCACACCCAATCATGCCGTGAAATATTCAGAATTACATGGCGATAAAGCAGATATTCATTTGTCTATTAAAGTGCTACAACTTGATGTAAACCTTGAAGGAGAAGCTACTTTATCCGTGAAATGGGCCTACTGGCCAGAGGGCAATATTCAAAACATTACAAGATTAAAGAATACTTATCAGGTTCCCATTAAATATAATAATTATGAATCTAAGGTAGAAGCTCAGAGCCAGGCCATAGCTATTTTTAGTCGTGCTGTAGCAGATACTCTAATCAAATAAAACATACAGCAAGGCTATAATGCCTCAACGCCGCCAACGCTGAGTAATATAATCCGTAGCATCTTCAATATTTAAATCTCTTGTCCCTCCCCCAGTCCGCAAAAAAAACTTGGCATCTTTATTTTGCTTAAAAAATACGGGGTGAGCAGAAGGGTTTACAATTAGCCGGCAAACATATTGTTCATCAACAAAATGAAACATCACATGAACATACTGACAAAAACGAGCGCCTAAACTGGAAGCTATCGTTGTCATTAATAACTGTTCATAGCCATCACTATCTTTTCTTCTTAAGGTTTTAAAATCATTTTCTAATCCTAGGATTTCACCATTATCAGCAACACCCACTAATAAAGTCCCCCCTGTATAGCTATTCATAAATCCAGCAAGCGTTTTGATGACAGCGATCTCAATATTTTTATTGGTGCATTCTTGTTTATAATCCCAACGAAATGATGATTTAAACTCTAATAAAGGGCCTTCACCTTGGTGTATTGATGCTTTTAAATCACGTTGTAATTCAGCCGTTAACTGTTCTATTTGGCTAAGTTTTTTATGTAATTTTCCATAAACCCATGCCAAAACAACACCAAAAACAATGCCAACTTTAGCAAAAAACCAGGTTTTTATCGGTGTGTGGCCTTGTAATGACTCTATAAACCGCTCAAAAATATAATCAAAAACAGCTATATTTTCTACGCCTCGCTCATGATAATAAACAAAATCATATAAAGGATAAAAAATTATAATGCCCGCCATACAGCCAATCACAGCAGCCGATAAATACAATTTTAATTGCATTTTTAAAAGTCTAAATAACAAAGTGATATATCTTTTCATAAATATTGCTAATACAGCTCCTGAATGCGCATTAAATCCTGATTATTTATAAACTTCCAATATTTTATTGGTTTAGTAAATTTTGCAAATCATCCTTTTGCAATACTTTGTTGTCTACTTTTAAGTAAGCAACACTCTCTTCGAAATGTAGAGTTACTTCTTCAATTCCTGCAATATCCAATAGTTCAGTTACAAATTTTTCACCGTGATCAGCAGTAATGTTATCCAGTGAAATCAACATATTTGCTAAATACTTTGGTGGTTTCATAAATAAGGCAACAAGCACCCAAGACCCTGTTGCGATAGCAGAGAACAAAAAAACAGTTTCCACACCCACTTCACCATACAACCAGCCACCTGCAGCGCCGCCAACAAAAGCCCCCATAAATTGAGAACTTGAATAAGCCCCCATTGCCGTTCCTTTTAAATCACCAGGGGCTGTTTTAGATATCAACGAGGGTAATGTGGCTTCTAATAAATTAAATCCACAAAAGAATAACCATAGAAAACCAATAAGCCCGATTAAATTATTAAAGAATAAATACAAACCTATATTAGCTAACATCAAGGTAATTATTGCACCAACAAACACAACTTTCATTTTTCGTTGTTTCTCAGCAATAATAACAAAAGGGACAATTACTGCCATTGATGTAACCAAAATGGGTAAATAGACCTTCCAGTGATCCTCAGGTATTAATCCGGCATCTCTAATTAATAAAGGTAACACTACAAAGCTTGCTGTTAAACATAGATGTAAAACAAAAATACCATAATCGAGTCTTAATAAATCTGGATTCTTCAATACTTTAAAAAACTGGCTTGGCACCAGTTCAGCATCACAATGAACAATAGATTTTTTTGGATTAGGGACAATAAACAAAACAACAAAGATAGCTAAAATAGATAAAATACCTGTTAGCCAGAAAATACCAGAAATACCAACATAAGCAGCAAGGATAGGTCCTAAAGTAATAGCGACGCCAAAAGAAATCCCAATACTTGCGCCAATAGTTGCCATTGCTTTGGTACGATGAACCTCTTGAGTTAAATCAGCAACCAAGGCCATAATAGCCGCCGCTATCGCGCCACTGCCCTGTATTGCTCTTCCCAGCAATACACCATAAATGGTGGTAGACACAGCAGCAACAATACTACCCGCTGAAAATAAAATCAGTCCGATTATAATAATTTTCTTACGGCCAAATCGATCAGATAATAAACCGAAGGGTATTTGTAAAATAGCTTGCGTTAATCCATAGACACTAATGGCCAATCCAATCAATACGGGTGTCGCACCTTCCATTTGCTCCGCAAATAATGACAACACAGGTAAAATCATAAACAAACCCAACATGCGTAAGGCATAAATGCTGGCTAATGACAGTGTTGCACGCTTTTCTAGCGCCGTCATTGGGCTGGTAATGTCCTGTATCTGTGTCAAAACTTAACTCTCCTTAAAATACCGTTAATTAATATTAACGTTGCATTGCTATTGTGGGATAAAAGCACGTATATTATCAGGTTCTTTAACCATCAGGAATTCTATCTCGTGGACAAAATCAGTATTCGAGGCGCCAGAACCCACAACCTCAAAAATATAGACCTCGATTTACCCAGAGATTCCTTGATTGTAATTACTGGACTTTCGGGTTCAGGAAAGTCTTCTTTAGCTTTTGACACGATTTATGCTGAAGGACAACGACGTTATGTAGAGTCATTATCTGCTTATGCTCGACAATTTTTATCGATGATGGAAAAGCCTGATGTCGATCATATTGAAGGACTTTCTCCTGCTATTTCTATTGAACAAAAATCCACCTCACATAATCCTCGTTCGACTGTCGGTACCATCACTGAAATATATGATTATTTAAGATTACTTTATGCCCGCGCAGGCATTCCACGTTGCCCAGAACATCATAGTTCTTTAGAGGCTCAAACTATTAGCCAAATGGTTGATCAGGTTTTATCGCAGCCTGAAGGTGAACGTTGGATGTTGCTAGCGCCAATCGTTAATGACCGCAAAGGCGAGCATATCTTGTTAATGGAAGATTTGCGTGCCCAAGGTTTTATTCGAGCCAGAATTGATGGTGAAATTTTTGATTTGGATGAGCCACCTGAGCTGGATTTAAAAAAGAAACACACGATTGAAGCCATCGTTGATCGCTTTAAAATCCGTGATGATATTAGTTTACGTTTATCAGAATCATTTGAAACAGCACTACGCCTAGCTGATGGTATTGCTATAGCTGCCAGTATGGACAGCGATAAAAAAATAGTCTTTTCCGAACGCTATGCTTGCCCAGAATGTGGCTATAGCATTACCGAACTAGAACCTCGCATTTTTTCCTTTAACAACCCTAAAGGCGCATGCCCAAGCTGTGATGGTTTAGGTGTTAAACAAGATTTTGATCCCCATCTTGTGGTTCATAATGCTGAGATTAGTTTATCAGGTGGAGCGATTCGAGGCTGGGATAGACGGAATGCCTATTACTATCAAATTATCTGTTCTTTATCTGAACATTATGGTTTTGATACAGAAGCTCCTTTTTCTGAAATTGCCACTGATATTCAAAAAATTATTCTTTACGGTAGCGGCAAAACAAAGATCAATTTTCATTACACATCGGGGGCCGGTAATAAACAAACAAAAAGCCACCCTTTTGAAGGCATTATTGCCAATATGGAACGTCGTTACCATGAAACTGAGTCACAAATGGTAAGGGATGAACTATCAAAATACCTCTCAAAAAACACCTGTGATCAATGCCACGGCGCTCGATTAAACACAGCGGCTCGCAATGTATTTATTAGTGAACAGCCTTTACACGAACTCACTAGCCTTCCCATTCAACAGGCTTTAGAGTTTTTTAACAATCTCCAACTTCCTGGTCATAGAGGTGAAATTGCAGAAAAAATTAATAAAGAAATTCAGGAACGTTTAGAATTTTTAGTTAATGTTGGATTAAATTATTTAACCTTAGATAGAAGTGCAGACACCTTATCAGGTGGAGAAGCCCAGCGTATTAGACTCGCTAGTCAAATTGGTGCGGGTTTAGTGGGTGTGATGTATGTATTGGATGAACCATCTATAGGTTTGCATCAACGTGATAACCAACGCTTATTAAATACCCTATTTCGCTTACGCGACTTAGGCAATACAGTCATTGTGGTAGAACATGATGAAGATGCTATTATGGCGGCACAACATGTTGTTGATATTGGCCCTGGTGCAGGTATTCATGGCGGAGAAATTGTTGCCACAGGCACACCAGAAGATATTAAAAACAACCCAAACTCCTTAACAGGACAATATTTATCTGGAAAACAGGGGATTGAAGTACCTAAAACTTTAACCCCCATTGATAAAAGCAAAGTCATCACCCTGCACAATGCCAGTGGCAATAATTTAAAAAATGTCACAATTTCTTTCCCAATAGGCCTTATGACATGCATTACAGGGGTGTCAGGTTCAGGTAAATCGACCTTAATCAATGACACCTTATACCGTTATGCTGCAGTACAAATCAATAAAGCCAGTTGCATCCCTGCGGCTTGCGATGATATTAGTGGCTTAAACCAAGTTGATAAAGTTGTTGATATTGACCAAAGCCCCATTGGTAGAACGCCGCGTTCAAATCCAGCCACTTACACGGGCATTTTCACTCCTGTCCGTGAATTATTTGCCGCCACACATGAAGCACGCTCACGTGGCTATACACCAGGCCGATTTAGCTTTAATGTAAAAGGGGGCCGTTGCGAAGCCTGTAAAGGTGATGGTGTTATAAAAGTAGAAATGCACTTTTTGCCCGATATTTTTGTGCCCTGTGATACCTGTAACGGTAAACGCTATAACAGAGAAACTCTGGATATTCGTTATAAAGGTAAAACCATTAATGAAATATTAAATATGACGGTTGAAGATGCGGCTGAATTTTTTAGTCCAGTGCCAGTATTAGCTAAAAAACTTAATACTCTTATTGATGTGGGTTTAAGCTATATCACTTTAGGCCAAAATGCCGTGACTCTTTCAGGTGGAGAAGCCCAGCGAGTCAAACTAGCCAAAGAACTATCTAAACGTGATACAGGAAAAACTTTATATATCTTAGATGAACCCACAACAGGTCTTCATTTTCACGATATAAAACAATTACTCTCCGTATTACATACCCTAAGAGATCATGGAAATACCGTGATTATTATTGAACATAACTTAGATGTCATTAAAACAGTGGACTGGGTTATTGATATGGGACCCGAAGGTGGAACAGGCGGAGGCACATTAGTCGCTGAAGGTACTCCAACTGAAGTCGCTAATAATAAAGCGTCTTTTACAGGGCATTACTTGAAAAAACATTTGTAGCTATATTATAGTTTCAAGCTAAAGCTATGCAAATTAAGTATGCTAATAGTTGTTTATAAATCAACCCAAAATTTTGCACATTTTATTAGTCCTTAATATCGGCTCGCCGATAACATATGAATCCAAAAAAACCACGTCACCCTGGAATGTAAGGCCTTTCTTCTGTTTTAATACCGCATTGCTCAACCTTACGCTTTAACTTATTGAACAACATTAATAACTGTTTATCATAATGCTGTGTTAACAAACACAAGATCCGTGGCTTTGACCAAAAAGCCAATTGATCAAAATGTAATTCAAAGGATTCGACCTTAATATCACTCACACTCTGCCTAAGCATCAGTTCAGACTCGGTATCTATTAATCGTTCCAAAAGTTTTCGCATATAGCTCCTTCTCCCTTGAGGGAGAAGGCTGGGATGAGGGTGAAATAGACTGCCAGAACTTATGGAACGATTAATACATTGCCTAAAAAACCAAAGTCACATGTAAATTATCAACTTTAACCTGTTTCAAATGCGTAGAAGAAATTAAACGATTAAAGTTGTTTATTTGTTTTCTGGTTTTATCACTTGGCCATAATGCAAAAAATAATCGTTTCATAGCCCAATGTCCTGCAACTTATTTATTTACCACGGTAATAAGCTTCCATCATATTTAATAAACTGTCCTGTATTCTGCATATTAAAACGGCTTATTTGTTCAACCATTCCTGACACGCTTGTGTTTGTATTGATTAAGGCATGTGTTCCACCCATATCTGTCTGCACCCAGCCTGGATGAAAAATTAATACACCCACACCATCACTTTCTAAATCAATAGCTATGCTTTTCATGGTTGCATTTAAAGCTGCTTTGCTGGAACGGTACAGGATGCTTCCACCACTGCCATTATCTTCTATACTTCCCATTTGACTGCTCAGCACTGCAATACGAGGCTCTTTACTTAGCCTCAGGTTAGGTAATAATGCTTCAATCACTTTAACAGCACCCAACACATTAGTTTCCAGTGTTTTTAGCCAGCTTTCATAGTGAAGGTTACCTAAGCCATAGCCACTGCTATCCCCATAAATACCAGCATTGGCAATCACTAAATCAATCGCTTGGTTTTTTAATCTATTAGCTAATTCATCGATTCCATTTCTATGAATTACATCCATTTTATGGACTTCAATAGACATCGAGTTAGCAAGTTGGTTTAACGCAACCGCTTGCTCTGGTTGACGACAACAAGCAAGCACTTGCCAGCCTTGCTGTGCATACTGGCGACAAAACTCCAGTCCAATGCCTCGATTAGCGCCGGTAATTAATACAGTACTCATTCATCTATCCTCATTTAAATTGAAATACATGCCTCTTATACAAACCACAGGTTTATAAAAAATTAGAGTTGTTCTTTTCGGGAGGGGCCTATTGGCCGCGACCGAAACAAGACCAAGAGCAGTCACGGCCAATAGGCCCCTCCTTTAATCAACAATTTTTTACAATCATCACAAAAAACAACAGCTCTATAATTATTTAACCTGTGGTTTGTATATAACCATGTTGAAATAAAAGCCTGTGCCTTTACACATATTAGTTCAAGCAGTTTTTGTCATTATGATGTGGATTATTTACCCAATAGCTAACGGGATTAGCAATAACTCCCTGATAAACATCCATTGATAGTATTTCCTGCGTTGTTTGTTGTGATGTTTGTTTATCTAACCATGCATTGTAATTATTGTTATCGACAATAACAGGCATACGATGATGAATCGGGCTCATTAATGCATTCGCTTGTGTCGTAATAATTGTGCAACTATAGATAGTTTCTGTTCCATGATCCCAATATTCCCATAATCCAGCAAATGCAAATATCTTCTGGTCTTTCCGGTTGATGTTATAGGCTTGTTTTCCATGTTCTGATTGTTGCCATTCGTAAAACCCAGAGGCAGGTATTAAACATCGCCTTTGTTGATAAGCTGTTTTAAATGAAGGTTTCTCAGACAGTGTTTCTGCTCGGGCATTGATAAGGTGGCTGCTTATCTTGCTGTCTTTTGACCAGTGAGGAATAAGTCCCCAATGTAGATTAACCGCTTTATTACTGCCATCATCCAGTTTAACTATGGTCAGTATTTTTTGGCCTGGTGGAATGTTGTAACTAGTTTCATAACGAGGCAAACGATGTAAGCCAAAGGTATCTATCACCATTTCAGACGTTGCTGTTAGGTTATATCGACCACACATAAGCTTGTTACCTAAATTATATTTTCTCTCATTGTAATGGATCGAATAAGGAACAGCTTGATTGTTTTATAAAGATTACTGTACACTTTTCTTTATTCTCTTCTTACCCTACCTTTTTAATGACAGAAACAATTAAACCTCAACGCGGCGGCTCTCGTCCTGGTGCAGGTCGCAAAAAAGGTTCTTCTGTTTATGGAGAAACCACTAAGGCTATTCGTGTTCCTGAAAGTATGGTGCCAAAAGTTAAAGCGATGCTAAGTCATCGTAAACAGTTATTTGAAAGCTCTTCTACTCTTTCTATACCTTTAGCAGAACCTAGTCATATTGAGATTCCCTTATTTTCGGGCAAAGTGGCAGCTGGGTTCCCCTCCCCTGCTGATGATTATATTGAGAAAACTTTAGACCTGAATGATTTACTGGTTCAGAAACCAGCGGCCACTTTCTTTGTGCGAGCTGAAGGTGAATCAATGCTGGGGGCAGGTATTCATCCTAATGATATTTTAGTGGTAGACCGTTCAATTGAAGCAGTGGTGGGTAAAGTGGTTATTTGTGCTTTGAATGGTGAGCTTACCGTTAAGCGCTTAAAGAGTATTGGTAAAGAGATTGTTCTAGGTGCGGAGAACCCAGCTTATTCTGATATCACTGTACAAGAAGAAGTTGATCTTGTGATATGGGGTGTTGTTACTAATGTTATTCACTCACTTTAATGTTGCAACAAGAACAACAGTCCCAACGACTAATTGCTTTAGTCGACTGTAATAACTTTTATGTCAGCAGTGGTGGGTAAAGTGGTTATTTGTGCTTTGAATGGTGAGCTAACCGTTAAACGCTTAAAGAGTATTGGCAAAGAGATTGTTCTAGGTGCAGAGAACCCTACATACCAAGATATTACGGTACAAGAAGAAGTTGATCTTGTGATATGGGGTGTTGTTACTAATGTTATCCACTCACTTTAATGTTGCAACAAGAACAACAGTCCCAACGACTAATTGCTTTAGTCGACTGTAATAACTTTTATGTCAGCTGTGAACGTGTTTTTCGTCCTGACCTTAACCATAAACCTGTTGCTGTACTCAGTAATAATGATGGCTGTATTGTTTCCCGCAGTCAGGAAGTTAAAGACTTAGGTATTAAGATGGCGGTCCCTGTTCATCAAGTACAGCATTTAATTAAGCGTCATAAGGTTCATCTATTCTCATCTAATTACACCTTGTATGCCGATATGTCTTCTCGCGTTATGCAGTGTCTGGAAAGCTATACACCAAAGCTGGAAGTTTATTCGATTGATGAGTCTTTTTTAGATTTAACAGGTGTATGTCGTAACGATTCCATTGCTTATGGACAACAGATTAAACAAACCGTCTTTCGTACGACAGGCATTCCTGTTTGTGTGGGCATAGCTCCGACCAAAACCTTAGCAAAGCTCGCTAACTATGCCGCTAAGAAATGGCATAAGACAGGTGGTGTTTTGGATTTATCTGACTCTATACGCAGAGATAAGTTATTACATTTAGTTCCTATTAATGAAGTCTGGGGAATTGGTCGCCAAACCACTAAGCGACTCCAATTGATGGGTATCAACACAGCCTATGATTTAGCCAATCAACCCGTTGAATCGATACAAGCTCAGTTTAATATTGTGGTTGCCAGAACAGTAATGGAATTAAATGGTATCCGTTGTTTATCTTTAGATGATATTCCAGCCGATAAACAACAAATCGTTTGCTCGCGTAGCTTTAAACGTAGATTGACAACTTATAAGGAACTCGCTGAAGCACTAGCCAGTTTTTGCAGTCGTGCCGCTGAGAAGTTAAGAAAACAGGGTTCTGTTGCAGGCTCTATTACAGTCTCTATTAAAACCAACCCACACAATCCTGACGAGCCACAATATCAACGTTCTATTAATATGCAATTACAACAGGCAAGCAGTGATACCCGACAAATAGTTAGTATCGCTAAACGCTTACTAAAAGATATTTTTAAACGTGGTTACCGTTATCAAAAGTGCGGAGTGCAACTAGGACATATTCATGCCGCATCATTACCTGACCAGATTGATATTTTTGCTGCTAATGAACAAAACAACAGTACTGAATTGATGAATACTATTGACAAAATCAATAACCGTTTCCCTAAAGGCATTACATTAAGTGCGACAAGCATTAATACGGGCTGGCAAGTACCTGTTGAGTATTTATCACAACGTTATACAACAGACTGGAATGAGCTGGCTGTCGCACAGTGTTGTTAATATATTGGTTACAGCTTAGTATCCAACATACTATAGCGCTCAATATTGTATATTTACTATATGCTACGGCTTTTAACGACCCAATGCCGTCAGTCAATAATAAAAAAACCATACTTCTCTGAAGGCATTACAAATAAAATCTATTTAAATAAGCAAACCTTATTTCTACCTGATTCCTTAGCGATATACACTGCTTTATCTGCTTCTTTAAATAACTGCTGAATTGATACCTCCTTATCAACAACATTGACACCACTGATTCCTATACTTGCAGTAATTGTTATATCAGCATATTTACGATTGTTAAATCGTATGCGCTGCTTCTCTAATACTTCTTTCGCTTTATCTGTCGGACAGGATGTTAATAAAATAACAAATTCTTCTCCTCCCCAGCGAAATACCATATCACCTTTGCGTAAGGTATTTCTTAACAATAAGCCTACTTCAGCTAATACTTGATCACCTACAGCATGGCCAAATCTATCATTCACTTGTTTAAAGTGATCAATATCCAAAATAGCTAAACTCATTGGAGTTTGAAGTCTTTTTGCTTTTTCTAGCTCTATAGGTGTAAATTCATTGAATGCATTTCGGTTATAAAGACCCGTTAGTGGATCAAGTAAAGCAATACTTTTTAGATGCATTCTCTCTTTATTTAGCTCATTAAAAACACGATGGCTTTGAATCAAACTACGGACGCGAAAAATAAATTCTTCGGCTATAATGGGCTTTGTCATATAGTCATTGATACCTACGTGGTAGAGCCCGATTCGACGTGATGCCTCATCATATGCAGATATAGAAAATATAGGTATTGTGCCTTTATCTGTTAGGTCTCTTCTGATTTCTCTTACAAGAGATATGCCTGACATAGCCCCATCAAGTACAATATCAGTCACTACCAAGTCATACTCATTTTCAACAAATGAAACTATGGCATCTTCTGCATTTGAAAAAGATTCAACTTCCCAACCATCCTCAATTAACAATGCTTCTATCCATTGAAGTTGACTTGGAGAATCTTCAATAAGGAGTATTTGCCCAACGTTAGTATTAAAAAAACTTTCTGACAATCTTTGTAGATAAGTCTCAAACTCTAAAATATTGTCTTTACTAAAGATATCTGTAGCGCCAGCTAGTAAAACTTTTTTTAACAGATTTTTATTTTCTTCTGCTGAAAATAATATTATTTTGGTATGTAGGTACTTGGGGATCTCTCTTATTTGTTGACAGAGTAAATCACCTGACATATCACTTAGATGATATGACGCACAGATAAGGTCATAATCTTGTTCTTCTAATTTTGTTAAAGCTTTTTGGGCAGTTGTGCAAGAATCTGTAATTAAGCCATTTCTAGCTGAAATTTCGTTTATAACAATATGAAATAGCCGTGAATTATCAACACACAATATTCTAAATGTCTTTTTCATATGCAAGAGCTACAAAAATCGATTAAAAAGAAGTGATCTATTATCTACATTATAACAATGTTATTTGTTTTAGTTTTAGTCATTCAACGATGTCTGCAATTGGCTGACAAGAGCCAATTAAAAACTGAATGCTTTTTTATAACACTATTTTTCAGAATGTCTTTTTCAATTTAATTCTCTATCTTAAGCAGCCAACCATCTTTAGCTTTACAATTATTTGTTCCCGTTACTGCAATATTGATTCTGGCATAGCCACCCTGCAATGAAGCGGGTAACGCGCCAGTCACAGAATAACTGTTTTTTATTTTTTTGATGTCTATTTCAACAGACTGTCCTTTTGCATCGACTTTAATACTGTCAGGATTAGCTGAAGATGATGCAAGAAATGAAAATGTTGATTGAGGTGTTACGGTGGATAAATGGGCGGGGGTGAATTGGGTCAATCGAGGTTTAGCACATGCTTTCTTACTACTGCTACTGCCATAGGCAAAAACATGTGTACTGAATGAGACAAGAATAAACGCGATTAACACATTAAATTTTTTCATAGCTGACTCCAATAAATAATCTAAGGTATGTCAGCCTGAGTGTAGCATATACCTCAAACACTTTACCCTTTATTACTAGGATTTTCAGCCGTTTGACTATAAAGATTACTGAGTAGACGGATCATTGTAAACATCATATTTTGAGTAAATTTCACAGAATCACCTCGACTCGTACTTTCAGACGCATAATCATCAATTGACTCATTCATTACCTCTAGCAACCTCAATTGTGTCACTTCATTATATGCACGTTCGGTAAATCTATTTTTTAGCTTTGTTCTAATTTTTTCATTCATCTGCTGATCAGGCATCAGTGATTGAAGCTCTGCATCCAAAAGAGACATTTGATGCTCTAACCATTCTTCACTTTGAGCTGGTACATGACCAAAAGCATGCTGATAGACACAAAGCGTATCAAAACATAACTCCATAAATAGATGGGCCATTTCTTGGTTTTGTTGCGCTATAAGAGAAGGAAAGACACTAAAAACAGTTTGAGCTAAAGCTGGCTGTTCAATCTGTAATTTCTGCATAATTGATCGACCCGTTTCTTCATCTATATTTCTAGCGTATTCGATTGCTTCATAAAGCTCTCGATCAGTAAGTTCATGCATTGTTTTATTTAATATGATTAATATTGATGAAGTACATTAGTCAAATATCACTTGTTCAATGACTGGTAATGCCTGTTTGATATGTTCAAAGCTATGGGACCCACCGTCATAAGCCACAACATTAGCTTTATCTTGATACACCGAAACTGTATTTTCAGAATCGATTAATTCATCAGCCATATCTAATAACACCGTTCTATCTACAGACTGGGAGCTATTTTTAATTTCCTTTTCATAATCAAGGTACTGATTGCAATGATGCTGTTCCCATTGATAAGGCTGAGCTATCTCATAATTTTCTGTTACACCGATAAACTGCGACAACAACTCACTTGCTACAATCACAGGGTTAATCATAATCGCCTTACACCCTGTCTTCATTGCTAGGTATTCACTGGTGAAGCCTCCCATGGATGACCCCATAAAAACCACATCATAAGATTGATCCAAATACTGATTCCACTGAAACAGCACGTCTTCTACAATACCTTCAAAATCTCTGTAATCAACATTAGGTGTGTAAAACAGAATATCCTTTTGTGAACAAAATTGTTCTAACACCTGAAGTTTTTCCTTACTGATTAATAAATCACCCTCTAAATCAAGTGATGCAGAATTGAACCCATGCAGGTAAATAATTGCTTTTTTCATCATAGTCACTAATTCCAAATTATTTTATTGCACTATTCTATCCTATCAATAGAAAACACTGTTGAAGACAAGACAGTAACAGAATATTAATAGTCTGCTCCGTTTGCTAATTCAGGTATTATTTTCTTTAACATGACTCTATACAAACCACAGGTTTATAAAAAACCAGTAAATTCCTGAATTATTTATCGGTAGATACTCTATTAAAACGCAAGCGTAAATATTCATATTTTCATGAATTAGTAATAATAGGTAACGTATAAAAACGGGTCC
>Ga0105351_1000112_pt1 | contig 34736 bp, 45 predicted proteins | sample EN4Hudsemesocosm_FD_83662 | JGI IMG/M metagenome (GOLD analysis project Ga0105351, IMG submission 83662) | Methane-oxidizing microbial communities from mesocosms in the Hudson Canyon - EN4B Hudson Canyon | ecosystem: Environmental > Aquatic > Marine > Cold seeps | place: Hudson Canyon... | reverse complement strand
TCACAAAGAAAAATAGTGCAGTAAAAGCCTAACAAGGCAATTAAGCAGGAAAATTTACAGCTGGCTGTTTTCACTGCGTTCAACATTTTAGCCAGCTATAAATTTCCTCTTATTGAGGCGTTATGTGTTCAGTCAAACAAAGTGTCCCCAAATTTAATCAGGTATCTTTGTAATAAAAAACCTCAATTGAAGACTATTACTTTGAAACAGCAATTTATCGCTGAACTGGCGTTAGTTACAAGGAATATATATATGAGTACATCAGAAGATAGTAATGAGAAATTAGAGAGTCCAATCATTTTTTGGGCTTCAATAGGAGTATGTATTGGGTGTTCGTTAGGAGTCACTATGAAACTAGATAGTGTTGCACTTATTTTATCTGGCTTTGCCGGTCTAGCTATTGGTTTGGGCGTTGGTTATGGCACTAAGAAGTCTCAAGATAAAAGTGACGAACAAAATTAGAGTAAAAACACATAACAAGCTAATTAATAAGGACAAAAAACAGTTGGCTGTTTTCGTTCCTCAACATTTTAGCCAACAATTTTTTGCCCATTATTAGGGCGTTAAGTTTACAAGGAGTATCAATGTCAGTTCGGAGTGCGACCCCAGAAGATCTATATAGCGTAAAAAAAACTTGTATTGATTCTTTTATGTACTCAGTTGCACCAACGCTTGAAAAGGAAGGTGTTAATACATTTAAGAGCATCGTATCCGTAAGTGCTTTGTATAGCCGAATGGAACAAGATAACGAAATGATTGTTTATGAAAATAATCATGAGGTTGTAGGGTTTCTTGAGCTAAAAGAAGGCCGCCATATTGCTATGCTTTTTGTATCTCCAAAATTTCAGAACAAAGGGGTGGGTAAATCTCTGATTTTAGCAATGTATGCGTATACTAAAAGTGATGTGGTCACTGTGAGCGCATCACTAACATCAGTCTCAGCGTATCTAAGTTATGGGTTTGAGAATTCTGGTGTTGTTTCTGAATCAGCAGGGCTTAAGTATCAGCCGATGGAGATGAAACTTAACAAGAATTTAAAGCGGGACTGCTAACAGTTTGCTCGGTTTCGCTTCGCTACACATTTTAGCAAACCATTATCAGCCCCTTAAATGGGCGTTAGGCTAATAGATGAATAAGAAGAATCTCAAGCATTGTAGTAAGTGTAATTCTCATATCGTGCCTAAAGTCATAAAAGCAAAAGGTCATGTCGGTTATGATGGCTACGCATGCCCAGTTTGTAATAAAGTTTTTCATTCTTATAATTTAAAAGGTATCTTACTATTTGTAGGGCTTGGCATTGTTATTTGGGCAATTTTGTTTATTCATCATCATTTAACTAATTGAGTTTGGTGGGCTAATTAGCCTAACAAGCACTTAAACGGAACAAAAACAGTTGGTTAGGTTTCGCTCCGCTTCACATTTTAGCAAACTATTAATCAGCCCCTTATTTGGGCGTTATAACTCAAGGATACGTTTGACGATATGGATATCAAAGTAACATACTCTGATTATATTAAATCAGTAATCGCTGGAGCATTAATAATTGTAGGCGTAATATTTGCTATTGGTTTAGTTTCGGTTGTTGGTGCCGCGCCAGTTGCTATATTTTCTTTGTTTTATATTATTTTTCTCATGCCTGTTCTTATTTTTGTATCGTGCGTAGGCTATCCTACTTTTAAATTTACTCTAAAACGTGTTAAATCTAAGTCATATATTAGTGTTTTAGCCGCTATGTTAATTTCTTGTACTTTTTCATTAATTAGCTTTTCATTTATATTTGTATTATTAGGTTCTGATTCTGTAGCTGAAAAAAGTATTTTGAATGTCAGTTTTCCTTTTATACTTGCAGGTATACCTATTTCATTTATTGCATCATATGTGTATAAAAAGCGGCAAGCTTGAGATATAACAAGTTGTTTAACAGGACAAAAATCAGTTGGCTGTTTTCGTCCCTCAACATTTTAGCCAACTAATTTTCGCCCATTAACAGGGCGTTATATTTTTCTAATGTTGGTCGTAATGTCCACCAATTGCGAAAATATATACACTGTTATCATCAAACTTATAAATGAGCCTATCTTTCTGAGAAATGCGCTTCGACCAAAAGCCAGACAAATTATGTTTAAGTGGTTCAGGTTTCCCCAGCCCACTAGCCGGATTAGAGCGCAGCATTTCTTTTAATATCTTGCATAAAGCCTTATGAAGTTTATTATCTTTTTCTCTTAATTGCTCGTAAATGAGCCAAGTTTTACCTTCAAAGACTAGTGATCTCATCTAATTGCTCTTTTGTTGGTTTATAGCCTTTATTGCTTTCATGAGTCCCCATTGATTCTGCAATCTGCTTCATCAAATTACTACTTTGCAATATGTGTAATGTCTCTTGCTCTCTTTCCCAATCATCGGCACTCATAACAATAAAGTCTTCACCTGCTCGTCGGGTTACTTTTATTGGCTCATGCTCACTAACAGTTTGTTCAACATATGTTTTTAAGTTGTCTCTAAACTGGTTTACGCTTATGCTATTCATAATTATCTCTCTGTTTACGTACGGTAATGTCGTACATTGTAGCTTTAAAAATATAACAAGGCAATTAAACGGACAAAAAACAGTTGGCTGTTTTCGTTCCTTAACATTTTAGCCAACAATTTTTTGCCGCTTATTGGGGCTGAATGGACTCCCCTTTGTCAAGCAATAGCATCTTTTACAACAAGAAGATCTGACAGCAGCTCTACATTCGGCGTTTATTAGCTTTGTTACGCTATCGCCCTGATGATTTGCGCTTGAGCAACGCCTCATTCGTTAAACAGAGTTGTCTTTTTAAAGAAACTCTTCCCGATTAAACAGGCTTTCTTGCTCTCGGTCTGACCGTGTTATCGTCAATTGCTATTACTGCGACTCGGTGGGGTTAACCGTTAAATTAACCTTTACTCTCTATGTACTTACTTTACATAATCTACCTGATACTCTTTTTCTGAGTGTAACAGTGCCCAAATTAATCGAGCGTTTTTAGCGGCCAATGCCACTGTAGCTCGTTTAAAACCTCGTCGTTCAACAAGACTTTTACCCACAGACTGGTGCGGTCGGTTTTGTTTTTACAGTTAGCAATAACGGCTCTTGCGCCATGAATGAGGCAAGTGCGAATATGTTTTTCACCTCGTTTGCTAATGCGACCTAATCGCACAATACCACCAGTGATGTATTGTCTTGGCACTAAACCTATGCAAGCAGCAAAGGAGCGACTGGTATCAAAATGTTTAGCGTCATTTACCGTAGCAATAACGGTTGTTGCGGTGATTTCACCAATGCCAGGAATACTCATTAAACGTTTAGCGGCTTTCATTTGATTAGCCAAAGCATATAGCTTTCTGTCGTATTTGAGTATTTCTTCGTTTAAACCTTTGATGCTTTGCCATAAGTCATTGAGTAACTCACGAGCAAGGAAGGGTAAATTGATTTCTGCATCCTCTAAAATGCTGCCAATAGCTTTTTGGGCTGGATAACGTCCTTTAGGCATGATGATGCCAAACTCGGCAAGTAAGCCTCGCAATCGGTTTATTCGTGCGGTTCTATCTTTTATTGCGCCTTGGCGAATGCGATGTAAACAAAGTACGGCTTGTTGTTCTTCGCTTTTAATACTGACGAAACGTGTTTTTGGTCTGGTGACTGCCTTACAAATAGCTTCAGCGTCATTGGCATCATTCTTTTCATTTTGTCGGTAAGGAATAACGAATTTACACGCCATGATACGGACATCATGACCAAGCTTGGTGAACTCTCTTGCCCAGTAATGTGCACCAGAACAAGCCTCCATACCAATGATACAAGGTGGTAATTTAGCAACCTCAACTAAGAGCTTTTTTCGTTTGACTATTTTACGTAATTTACACTTGCTATGTTCATCAACACCATGAATACTAAAATCTAATTTGGCTAAATCGATGCCAACTGCTTTAATTGGATACATATGGACTCTCCTTTTATTGAATGTTTTAACACCTTTCAATATGGCACATAGATGCCGTTTGGTAGGGGAGTCCATATCATTCGTTAGGCGTATCATGAATCCTAGTAAAGTTGTCCGTGAAAATGTTAGAAAGCTCACTGATCTTCCAAATATAGGAAAAGCAGGTGCCGCTGACCTTGAATTGCTTGGTATAGAGAAACCCAACGATCTCGAGGGGCAGGATCCATATGAAATGTATGAGAGGCTTTGCACTTTAACAGGCAGCAGACATGATCCGTGTGTCATTGATGTGTTTATATCAGTAACATGCTTTATCAATGGAGATGAACCAAAGGCTTGGTGGGATTACACGGCAGAACGTAAGGTATTTCAAGCTACTCAGTAAGATATCGCTTAACAAGTCATTAAAGCAGGAAAATTTACAGTTGGCTGTTTTCACTGCGTTCAACATTTTAGCCAACTAAAAATTTCCTCTTAATGAGGCGAGCAGTACAAAGTGGTAAAGGTGTAAATTTCAGTTTAAGGTTGTTGTAGTTTCTTATTGAGGATAAAACTCTAATGAATAAATTACTCGAAGTTACATTGGCTTTAATGCTTTTAAATATAGCTTTCTTAGCTCATACGGAGGAACCTAAAAAATACAACAAAGTATTGTTTAAGAGTCTTATCTCTGAAAAAGATGGTAAGGAAGTTCAAATTAGAGAGGCACTCTTCCCACCGAATTGGAAAGCGCCTCGTCATTACCATAATAGTAATTTATTCATATATGTTATTGAAGGTGAATTTGAAGTAGAGCTTGAAGGTAGTGAAAAGGTAACTTATCAGAAAGGTGAAGCTCTTCAAATGAATTCAGGTATAGAAATGGAAGCACGTAATCCTAGTAGTAAAAATTCTTTAAAATTGGCAGTGTTTCAAGTTGGAAACCCCGATGCAGCATTTGTTGTACCGGTAGAGTAACGTACTGCCAACAAGGCGTTAAAACGGACAAGTAACAGCTGGCTGTTGTTCGTGCCTCACACATTTTAGCCAGCTATTATTTGCCGCTTAACGTGACGTTATATGCCGTAATGGTAGCGGAGTTGTGCAATTAGAATAGAGTCATCTTTCTGTTTATAAACAATTCGATGCTCATCATTTATACGACGAGACCAATATCCAGATAGTCCATGTTTTAGTGGCTCTGGTTTTCCAATACCTTCGTAGGGAGTTCTTTGAATATCTTTAATGAGTAAATTAATACGCTTTAGTATTTTTTTGTCTGTGGTTTGCCAATAAAGGTATTGCTCCCAAGTTTTAGTTGAGAAAGTTAGCTTCATTCAATAAGTTCTCTTTCAGTTCCATTGCCAGCTTCAAGCTCTGCAATGGATTCTAAAAGATCTCTAGCATTAGCTGGTGATCTAAGTAAATATGTAGTTTCTTGCATTGCGTTGTAGTCTTCTAAAGACATCATCACAACAGGATCTTCACTTTTACGGGTAATAATAATTGGTGCGTGGTCGTTACAAACATGTGCCATTGTGTTTGCTAAGTTAGCTCTCGCAGAGGTGTAGCTTATTGCATCCATGTTGTTCTCCAAACTGTTCATGTACGTTTATTTGTACATGATAGCGTAGTGGCACATAACAAGCAAATAAACAGGGACAAATAACAGCTGGTTTTTGCTCCTGCGTCGCTTATTTTAACCAACTGTTATTTGCCTCTTAGTAAGGCGTTATATTTTTCTTAGACTGCGGAGTTAACATCCATACTTTTATGTAATATTCGAACTATAAATATCTGGTTGTTTTTATATTTTTTGTAATTAATTACATGGCTGCCTTGAGGGTATTTACTGTAACCTTGTCTAATGTAATCACAATTAATGCCTAACTCAGGATCATCAGCTAATAAATGAAACGTATTATCTAATACTTTTAGGTAATCATTTCGCTGGGTAAGTCCCCAAGTTAATTGTGTATATTTAGCTATTTTAATTAAGTCTGTTTTGGCTTTCGAAGATAATTCAAACTTATTCATTAATGGTTATCTTTATCTAATTCAGTTAATAAGCTTTCATAGCTGTATTCAGCAACACCGCTTTGTTCGCCTTGGATTAGCATATTGCGTAAATTTAAAAGCTTAGCTTCTTGATCTTCTAAAGCTCTTAATCCGGCTCTAACAATTTCACTTGCTGAGCCATAACGACCAGTGTTAAGTTGTTGGTTTATAAATTGATCAAAATGATCGCCTAGTGTAACGCTTGTATTTTTAGCCATAATTGAAACCTCATAAGTACCTATATATAATATATTATGGTATAAAAAATATAACAAGTCACTCAAAAGGACAAATAACAGTTGGTTTTTGCTCCTGCGTCGCTTATTTTAACCAACTGCAATTTGCCGCTTAAAACGGCGTTAGGTTTTCTTATAATTCAGGTGAAAATGGATATTATGACGAATAAAATTACTAAATTAGAAAAAGTAGGTTTTGTTTTAGTTTCACTTATAGTTTTGCTACAGGGATTTTATGGTACTTTTTCATTCATTGATCCTATCGCCTTTTCTACAGTCAGAGGTACTGAACTTTTTTCTGGAATGGATGCAGATTGGGTGAAAATATATGGATCACGTACTATCTTTATTACCTTAATTTTTGGTTATCTCTTATATACTCGAAATCATATTGTTTTAATGTGGGGGGCATTATTCGCTGTTGTTATGCCAATTACAGATGGGTTACTTGCATATGAAGCTCAAGCACCGTTTAAGATTGTTGCTAAACATGTCGCGACTATTTTGTATTTATTAATAATATTCTTTGTTTTCAAAAAGGTGGTTGCCCAAAAAGCCTAACAAGCCACTTAAGCAGGACTTTTAACAGTTGGTTAGGTTCCGCTTCGCTACACATTTTAGCCAACAATTACTTAGCCGCTTATTGTGGCGTTATAAATACAAGGATGACTCGATGAAAACTCTTAGCATAATGTTACTTTTTATTATCTTTCAATCGACAGCAATGGCTGAAAAAGGCGTTGTTGTTAATATACTTCCGGATAAATTAACCTTATCGATAGACTGTGAAGCTCAAGTCAAATTACAGCGATTAAAAACAGAGCCAAAAAAGTTTTCGGTTGGCTATTCTTGCAAAAACTCGACGAATGGAAGTTACTATATAGATTTTCGTTTAAATGATATGGATATAGTCGCCGATTTTGATGATGGTTCAGCTAAGGTTGATGTTAATAAAACCAAGTTTAAATCATATACACTTTATGAGTTATTTATTGAAAGTAAGAAAGGAGAAAAATTTAAATTCGTATCTTACTGTACAAAAGATGTTTGTCTTGATTTAGTGGGAAACTATGAAAAAGAAGTTAAAGATTCTATAACATCACAGTTAAGAGGGTAGTATTTATAACAAGCAATTCAACAGGACAAAAAACAGTGGGCTGTTCGCTTCACTTCCATTTTAGCCCACAATTTTTAGCCCGTTAATTGGGCTATAGTGCCTTCAAGGTTCCAGCTTATTGGCAATAATATGTAATCAATTGCATTAAATTATAGGAATACAGTATGAAAAAAACTCTTATCTTATCCTTATCTGTCCTGATATCCATTTCAGCACAGGCAGAAAAATCAATTACAGCGTCTGTGGCAGAAATGCACGCATATAAAGTGGTTCACCATGCAAACTATTTAAAAGTTACAGCTAAACAAGCAGGTGGTACCAACATTCTAAATCACACGACTAAACTACCAACTGAAGGCTCTGATCCTGTTGTGACTCCTGCTCTAGATCATCTTTATTCAAAGGCCGTTATTGATCTAAGCAATGGTCCAGTTGTACTTGAAGTACCTTCTGTTGAGCAAGATCGATACTTTAGCATTATGCTGACCGACCAAGAGCATTATGTTAACTTTGATATGATTCGCCCGTCTGGCACCTACTTTCTTACCAAGAAAGGCTGGGAAGGTGATGTTCCTACAGGCGCTACAGTTATAACAAACCGTAGTACATATCCACATTTGTTTGTTCGCACTCAGGTTAAAACACCAGAAGACTTAAAGAATACGTTGGCTATTCAGGCCAAAGTCAAACTGACAGGTGTCGCTGGAAAACTTGAATTTACTGACCCAGTACAATTCACCATTGATACGCATGACGTACATACTAAAAACGAGGGTATATTGGCAAGCATCGCTGGTAAATACAGCGCTGAAGACCAAGAGAGAATGAAGGGCTTTATGACTCAGGTTTATCTAGAGCGAAGCATTGCAGAGGGGGCAAATAATATAGGATTATTCGGCCCAATTGACAGTAAAGAAAATCGCAGTAATGACCCTGTAACTCGTGTTATTGGGATAGTTGGGCATCTAGGCTTACCCGTTGAGTCAGCAACTATGAAAGGTAAAACACATGCTTTTTATACTGGCGTACCTACCAACTGCGACGGTAAGCCATTGAATGGCAGTAAAACGGAAGTATTGGTTTTTCCGTATAATGCAGCCGTTGATGAGTTTTGGTCTGTCACACGCTATAGCGGTATTACTTACAACACATTACCTAATGCACAAGATGTATATAACGCGTTTAACACTAAACCTGATGCCAATGGCAATATAACTATTACTTTTAGTGTAGAGGACCCACAAGATGATACGTACTGGATGCCTGTTAATAAAAATGAACCATATTACTTTGTAGAGAGGTTTTATGCCCCGAGAATGGACGAAATTACTACTGTCCTTGAACGTTGTTCTAATAATAACTAATATTTTTTAGTCAGTGTATGGGCACTATAACAAGGCAATTAAATGGAAAACTTACAGTTGGCTGTTTTTCGTTCCTCAAACATTTTAGCCAACTATAATTGTCCGCTTATTGCGGCGTTATAAAGCAAATATACTTATGGAGGTAGATTCTCAAATGGAATTAGAAATCAATGTTGTTGACGCATTCACAGATGTGGCGTTTAAAGGAAATTCAGCAGCAGTAATTATTACCAAGGACTGGCTTTCCGATGAGCTTATGCAGTCCATTGCGATTGAAAATAACCTATCAGAAACCGCGTATGTAAAAAAAATCGATATTTATAATTATGAAATTCGTTGGTTTTCTCCAATAACTGAAATTGATTTTTGTGGTCATGCAACATTAGCATCTTCATTTGTCATTTTTTCTAAAAATGATAATGTGAAAAATATTAATTTTTTCGCTGAAGCAGTAGGTAATTTATCTGTTACTAATATGGATAACGGTTATATTCAAATGGATTTTCCGAGTAGACCACCTGAAAGTATAAGTGATATACCATCAGCTTTATTACATGGCCTTTCTATTACCCCAAGAGAAGTATTATTAAATAATCAAGCATATTTTGTTGTTTATGAAAACGAAGTTGATGTGACTTCTGTCGTTCCAAATAATGAGTTATTAAAGAAGCTCGCCCCATATGACGTTGTTGTAACCGCTAAATCAAACGAATATGACTTTGTTTCTCGTTATTTCTGGCCTGCGAATGGCGGTGATGAAGATCCTGTTACAGGCTCTATTCATACTGGATTAGCACCTTATTGGGCTAAAAAGCTCAATAAGTCAAAACTATTTGCATATCAGGCTTCTAAACGTGGCGGCAATATAATATGTAACGTTGCAGATAATAAAGTTTTTCTTTTAGGTAAAGCCGTACAGTATTTAAAAGGTACAATTCAAGTTTAGTCGTTGTTGCTTTATAACAAGCCAATTAAGCAGGACTTTTAACAGTTGGCTAGGTTCTGCTTCGCTTCACATTTTAGCCAACAATTAAAACCCTCTTAGTGAGGCGTTATGTGCCAATACTTACTCAAACTCAGAAGTTGATTTATAGTTGAAAATTTATATTAAAAATATGGTTTGTGAACGTTGTTGCTTAGCCGTTTCAAATGTCCTTGAAAGTCATAATCTAAATTATGAATCAATTAGTTTAGGCGAAATCGACTTTGCAAATATTTATGGCTCGAAATTAAACTCAGAGATTTACAGCGAGCTACAGACCAACTTGGAACAATTAGGGTTTCTAATCTTAAACGATCAAAAGAGCAAATTGATCGAAAATGTTAAAATTATTTGTCTTGAATACATCGATAAAGTTGAAAGTTTAGACGGTCAAAAACTATCTAAATATTTAAGTGAAAAAACTCAATTAGAGTACAACTATGTCAGTAACCTTTTTTCAATTGTTGAAGGGATAACTATTGAAAAATACTTCATTCGATTGCGTGTCGAAAAAGTTAAAGAGCTATTAGTTTATGCTGAAATGTCTACTGGAGAGATTGCCTTTCATTTAGGTTTTAGTAATGTAGCTCACCTAAGCTCACAATTTAAAAAACAGACAGGTTTAACTCCTGGGCATTTTCGTTCATTAAAGACCGAGAAATTGAGGTTTCCTCTCGATAATCTGTAAATTATATAAAAATTAGAAAAAAACATATAATAGGTTTTCAGTTCTCACGTATTAACATTTACCAAGTGATTAACACTAAACTTGGAACAAATTATGAGTATTACTTGGAAAAACAAAAAGAACTGGATAAAAAGCGCGCATAACACTAAATGGTGCCTTATAGGTTGTGCTATTGGCGACTTTGGAACCATTGCATATTTTCAATTTACAGAGCACAGCCTATCAACGTTAACTGTTATGCTTTTAGCGATGTTAAATGGTCTAATAACTAGTGTGATTTTTGAGACAGTAATCCTGTGTAGAGCAGAGTTTAAGCTTTTTGAAGCGTTAAAAGTGGCTCTAGGAATGAGTTTTATTTCAATGATAGCAATGGAAGCGGCGATGAATTTAACGGATTATATCCTAACGGGTGGAGCTATATTAACATGGTGGGTTATACCTATCTCACTTCTCGCTGGCTTTTTAACGCCATGGCCATATAATTATTGGCGGCTACAAAAACACGGAAAATGTTGTCATTAATATAAAACAGGCACATAACAAGCCATTCAAGCAGGACAAAAAACAGTTGGTTTTTGCTCGTGCCTCGCTATTATAACCAACTATTTCGCGCCGCTTAGTAAGGCGTTAGCTTGTAAGTGATTTTTTATAGTTGGTGTATTTGGAAACAGTTATGTTTCGCCAATTTAATAGCTCGCAGGTGCTCACATTAAAAAGGCTAAAACTGGGCTATTTACTTTCAGCTTTAAAAGACTTGTTCTTTTAGTAAAAGCGTTAAGCGCTTGTGGTACTTGTAGAGTGCATAGCTAACAAGCAATTTAACGCGACACGTAACAGTTGGCTACGTTTCGCTTCGCTACACATTTTAGCCAACAATTACTTAGCCCGTTAATGTGGGCGTTAGTCATATCGTTTAAATCAAGGTTTGGTGAATGAAAATAAATGTGTTTGGTAAAGTCTATATTGCTTTAATGTCAATATATTTTGTTATATCAGGTTTTAATGCCTTATTGGATATTGATGCCAAGCTCGCAAGAATAGGCTTAAGCGCTATAGATTCAGATGGTAAAATTGCATTTATTTTGATCTATTGTAGCTTGATGATCGGAATAGGTATTTCAATTGCTTTGTTATATTACTTTAGCAAAAAGTGGGAGTATTCCGCTCTACTTGCATCAACCATTATAGCCTCATTTATTAGCTTCAGGATTGTGGGGGCATATATGGTTGGTAGTCTAAGTAATACTCAATTCTCTTTTTTAGGTGTAGAGTTACTTGAAGTAGCAATAGGTATATTTCTTTTGTCTAAATCAGGTAAGCTGAATCAAAAACATGCCTAACAAGTAGTTTAAAAGGACAAAAAACAGTTGGTTTTTGCTCCTTCTTCGCTTATTTTAACCAACTATTTTATTGCCTGTTAACAGGGCATTAGGAGATTAAGGCACATATGTCAGTCGTTGATCAAAATAAATTTCCAAACATGCTTTTGAGCCATGTTGAATTGTATGTTGAAGATTTAGTAAAAATGGAAAGGTTCTATACTAAGCATTTAGGTTTTGTTGTTACCGATAGAGGTCAAGGCAAAAATGCTATGGTTTTTTTAAGCCGAAGTCCAAATGAGCATCATCAAATAGTATTAAACCCGAGGCAATCTCATAAAACAGTAAATAGCCCCATAGATCATATATCTTTTAGAGTGAATACAATTTCAGATTTAAGACTCTTTAATTCTACTTTAAAATCTAACTCAGAAATAAGCATACAAACTGTATCGCATGGTACTGCTTGGTCAATATATTTCCGAGATCCTGAGGGAAATCGATTTGAAATTTTTACAGACACTCCTTGGTATGTTAATCAGCCTTGTAAGTTTGTTGTGGATTTTGAAAAGTCAGACGAAGAATTAATTCTATTCACAAAGGATAAAATTGAGAATTTACCTGGTTTTTCTGTAGTCGAAGAATGGCAAGTTATACATAATAAATCGTTGATAGTAGAGAGTGAATAATTTCCTAACAAGCCATTCAAGCAGAACTTTTAACAGTTGGCTAGGTTCCGCTTCGCTTCACATTATAGCCAACAATTAAAAGCCTCTTAATGGGGCGTTATGAGTTTCTCTAGAATGGAGTTCTAAATGTTAGAATTGAGACCTAATTGTGAATGTTGTGATAAGAATTTACCCCCAGAATCTACGGAAGCAGTTATTTGCACATTCGAATGTACCTTTTGTCTTCATTGCTCTGAATCCGTTTTAAATCATGTGTGCCCAAACTGTTCAGGTAATTTGGTTCAACGACCAATTCGTCCTTTAGCAGCATTAAAAAATAGCCCTGCATCAACTAAACGCGTGTTAAAGGAAAAGGGTTGTGTTACAAACACATAACAAGAACTTAAAGTGGGAATGCTAACAGTTTGCTCAGTTTCGCTACGCTACACAATTTTAGCAAACTATTATCAGCCCCTTAAATGGGCGTTAGGCATAAGTATTACCCACAATTGGTGTCTCATAATTAAGGTTTAAAAATGGAACAATTATTCTCTTACGGCACATTACAAATGGTATCTGTTCAACAAGAAACTTTCGGTCGGGAGTTGGTCGGTATAAAAGATATCTTAATTGGCTATATCCTTTCAGAAGTTAAAATTACAGATGAAGGCGTAATAAAAACAAGCGGTACAGATATTCATCCAATTCTTAAATATACGGGTTTAGATTCTGATGTTGTTGAAGGTACTATTTTTGAAATTACATCTTCTGAGCTGATCCAAGCTGATGAATATGAAGTAGAAGAGTATCTTCGAATAGAAGGTAAGTTTCGTTCAGAGCAAAAAGCATGGGCGTATGTTTGCGCTCAAACTCAAGCTAAGAATGCCTAACAATAACTTCAAACGTAAAAAATACAGTTGGCTGTTTTCACTCCGTTGAACATTTTAGCCAACTATATTTTTCCGCTTAAGTAGGCGTTAGGTGTTTAATCTTATATCGTCAACTATAGTAATAAAGCTTAAATTCAATTATGGAGTTTACGAAATGAGTAATATTACAGAGGTAGCTGAATTGTTTTTTGATGCCTGTGAAACAGGAAAGGGTTGGGAGGCTTGCAAAGAGTATTGTCACCCTAGTGCTACATTTTCTGCACAAGCAGCTGCATTAGCCGATATAAGTAACATAGAGGGTTATACAGAATGGATGAAAGGACTTTTAACGCCGATTCCTGATGGTCATTATGAGTTAAAAAGTTTTTCAGCAGATGAAAAGCGTAATTGTGTAACTGCTTTTGCTGTATTTCATGGCACCCAAACAGGAGAGGGTGGTCCTGGAGAACCAACAGGTAAAGTTATTGCGGCTGATTATGTTTATGCAATGCAATTTGAAGGGCGACTAATATCTCATATGACAAAGATATGGAACGATTCAACTAGCCTTCAACAGCTGGGGTGGGCATAAACGCCTAACAAGTCAATTAAGCGGGACTGTGGCTTTTGCTCCTGCGTCGCTTATTTTAACCAACTATTTTTTGTCTCTTAGCAAGGTGTTATGTGGCAGTGAAGTCGCGTCATAATTCGAAATTTCTACTTGAGTAAAAATAAGGGATTACAGTGGTATTATTAAATAAATCGGATTCAGAAATATTAAAAATTGCTGAGTTAATATGGGATGATGTTGTAGAGGCTGGTAATACAAAAAATTGGGATTTGTTTTCTAAGCATATGCCAGCATCAGATGTTACTGACGAAGCTAAAAAAGATGTAGAAAGTCAGTGGGAAGAAATTCCATTGCTTACGTCATTAAGCCCTAATAGGGAATTCATCAGTATCCTTCGACGAGGTGGTAGTGTGCTTGTGTTATGGAAACAATGTAGTACTAAAGTAGATGGTGAATACTTAGCAATGCTCAACCTTAAATGCTTAGACTCTGAGGTTAAAGCTTGTGGCATATTTGTAAACTAGTAAAATATGCCTGTGCAAAGCCACATAACAAGCTGTTAAACAAGGACAAAATACAGTTGGTTTTTTGCTCGTGCTTCGCCAATTTTAACCAACTATCTTTTACCTCTTAGCAAGGCGTTAGGAATTTCGATGAAAAAACTTTTATTTTTACTACTTTTCGGATGTACCTCTGTATTTTGTCATAGTGAAGGAAAGCAGCCAGAGCTTCAACCTGCTTTGGTTGGACTTTATGTTAAAGATATAGGGGAGTCTATTTCTTGGTACAAAGATATTTTGGGATTTGAGTTATTGTCTAAGGACGAGTATCCAGATTATGGTCTCAAAATTGCTTTTCTAAAAATGGAAGGGTTTGAGTTAGAGTTAGTGGAACGAAAAGGCTCTGTTACTCGAAAAAATTTGCTTGGAAAAGCTGTAAATCAAACATCAATTGTTGGTTTCATGAAATTATCGTTTAAAGTCTCTGATGTAAATTTATTTCATAATACAGTTAAAAGTAACAATGCAAAATTTTTCAAAAAATTAAGCGTAAGCAATCGAAATAAATCAAACAAATATTTTATTATCATGGATCCTGACGACAACTTGATTCATTTTTATGGGCAAGACAATTCCTAACAAGGCAATTAAACGGACTTAAAAAAGTTGGCTGTTTTCACTGAGTTCAACATTTTAGCCAACAATTTTAAGCCCGTTAATGTGGGCGTTATATCTCTAGGAGTTTGTGTTGATTATTGTTGAAACTGAAAGGTTATGTATTCGTCAAATTACGAATGAGGATGCTAAAAACCTATCAAAAGTGTTAGCTGATCCTGTAGTAATGCAATACTCAACTGTAGGTGTTCACACAGAAGAACAAATCAATGATTATATAGCTAACTGCAAAAAACAGTATGACTTAAATGGCTATGGGCATTGGGCAATTTTTAACTCTGTTACTGATGATTTTGTTGGAGTGTGCGGTCTTAATAAACACAAAGTGGACTCTGATGATGTTATACATATTAACTATCGTCTTGCCACTGACCAACAAGGTAAAGGTTATGCTGTTGAGTCAACATATGGGGTTTTAGACTTTGCTAAGAAATCCTTAAATCTTAACGCGGTACACGCACTTATAGAATCAGAGAATGTTAGCTCTGTTAAAGTCGTAAACAGAACAGGCTTTCAATTTATTAAATCGTCTGTATTTCGTGGGTTCGAAATAGATATATATCAAGTGGCTTTATAAAACGAGATATAACAAGAAAATAAACAAGGACACGTAACAGTTGGCTACGTTTCGCTACGCTGCACAATTTTAGCCAACCATTATTTTCCGCTTAGCAAAGCGTTGGTTTAAAAGGAGTTTTGCATATGATTGAAATAGCAAAAAAATCATTTGGTATTCTTGGTCTAATTTTAGCCATAGGTTACACGATAGATTTAATTTTCTACTGGCCTGATTCAGGCTACGATACTTTCTAGCTAATGAAGTTAACTGCTTACATTGTCGGTTCTTCATATATTTTTTGGTTTTACTTTCTCAAAGAAAAATTGATTAAACACCAAGCCAGTAACTTTAATAATAAGTAGTCCAGAGTTAATTAAATATAACAAGCTGTTTAATAGGACAAAAATCTGTTGGCTGTTTTCGTCCCTCAACATTTTAACCAACTATTTCTAGCCTCTTAATGAGGCGTTATAATTTACCTCACCATCAAGTTTTGGTGTCTATGGAAAGGCCGTCAATAAAAAATGAAAAATACAATATTTAGTTTACTTCTTGCTACTTTTACTTGTATATCGATAGGGAAATTTAGTCCAGCTTTGGCTAATGACTTTATTTTGGATGACGCTGAACGTTTTGCTAAACTATTTACTCATACATCTGAGCTTGATGAAAATCAGGTTAAGAATGAATATTTAAATCTAGGTACTAAAGGGGTAGAAATATTTACCCCACATAGAATCAAGAATGAAAAAAATCTATTAAGAGCAATATCAAAAAATTCGAATGCATATAAGAAAGGAATAGATATATGTTTACCTGCTGCTCGAAGTATAGCTAGTGATGCAGAACAAGTATTAAATGATGTGAAAACTTTACTAGAACAAGAAAAGTCAGCACCAACCTATATCTTGTTTGGAGCTGATAATTCAGGTGGAACAGCTAATAAAGAAGGTCTATCCCTTGGTTTAGAAGTTCTTTGTCGTTTTTCCGAAACCGAAGAAGAAGCAAAAGAAGTGATACTTGACTTTGTTGCGCACGAAATTGTTCATGTTTATCAATCTCGTATCCCTGAAAATAAAACTGTAAAATACACCTTATTACGTCGAGCTTTACGAGAGGGGGTTGCCGATTTCATAGCAAACAGTGTATTAGGGAGGGTAACTCGATCTGAAACTGAACGGCATAGCTTTGGTGTTAAAAATGAAGGAGTTATTTGGACTGAGTTTAAGGCTGTTATGAACGGAAGTAATTTAAAACCTTGGATGTATGGAGCTGGTGTTGATGGAAGGCCAAATGATTTAGGTTATTGGTTAGGTAAAAGAATAGCTCAGGCATATTATGAAAAATCGGAAGATAAAAAGAAAGCATTAGCAGAGTTGTTGTATCTAAAGGATCCTCAATCTATCTTACTTGCCAGTGGGTACAATCCTACATAAAATTATAACAACTCGTTTAAACGGACAAAAAACAGTTGCTTTTGTTCGCTGTGATCTCTATTTTAACCAACTGTTTTTTGCCGCTTAACGTGGCGTTATGTTTTCTTCTAGCTTGGGTGATTAAATAAAATTAATGATAACTATTAGAGATTTTAATGAAGGTGATTCTGCTCAGCTTTTGTGTATTTTGAATGATCCTGAAGTGGTTAGATATCTATCATCTAAGATTCCAACACCTTATACGTTAGAAGATGCCCAGTGGTGGGTCTCTACTGGAAGTAAAATTGGTATAGTTAAAGCTATAGACTTTAATGGCTCTTTGGTAGGTTGCATAGGTGTTGAACAGGGGAAGTTTGAATATGAACGCTCTGCTGAGGTTGGGTACTGGATTGCAAAGGACTATTGGAAAAAAGGCATTGCTACACATGCTATAAACGAAATAATATCGTTAGTATTCAAAACTACAGATATTGTTAGACTGTTTGCTTCCGTTTTTTCTCAAAATACTGCTTCTATGAATGTGTTAGTAAAATGTGGTTTCGAGCTAGAATCAATTCAAAAGAACGCTATATATAAAAATGATGAATTTTATAATAATCATGTGTTTAGTATACTGAAAACATAACAAGAACTTAAAGAGGGAAAGATTACAGTTGGCTGTTTTGTTCACTCCGTTCACCTATTTTAGCAAGCTACTACTCGCCGCTTAAAACGGCGTTATATGTACAGGGAATTATGCGTCCAGAGTTGAGGCAACAATTAGAAAAGGAGCTTTCTAAAGCTAAGCACAAAAACTTTCGTGCTTGGTCTGTGGCTTTTCTTATTCTAGTTATTTTGCTTTGGCTTATTGTTGGTCTTTCCTTTAAAAGCTCAGTCCCTGTTAATGGTGTCGTAATTAGCCAGCACGCATCATTGCGAGAAGATGGTCATAAAATTTATCTCATGGTTAAAGTGCCTGACAGAGAAAACCTAGTAAAAGTATCTCTGCCCAAGCACTTGCCAATAAAACGTAATGTTAAAGTTGAGTTACGCAAACATAAATCAACTTTATTCGACACTTATAGGTTTACGTTTGTGCGTTACTTAGAGTAATGTACACATAACAAGCTAATAAATAAGGACTAAAAACAGTTTGCTGTTTTCGTTCCTCAACATTTTAGCAAACTATTATTTACCCATTTAATGGGCGTTAGCATGACAATGAAAGGAATCTACTATGCAATTAATTATCAATGAGCGTAAAGTCGAAAACCCATTAGCTATTATAGCTATGGTTCAATTTGCAATGTCTCTTGTCGGTGGTGTTATAGCACTGTTCTTGTTTGTATTACTCCCTTTAATTGGCGTTTTCATTTCCGGCATCTTAGCTCTAATTTTCGTAATAGTTACACCCATAATTCTTTGGTTTGTTTTGCCTATACTGTTTCTTTCGATAATAGGTTGGTTTTTTGGCAAACTATTAAAGTAAAGTGGTCTGTCAGTAAAGTCATGCTAACAAGGCATTAAAGCAGGAAAATATACAGTTGGCTGTTTTCACTGCGTTCAACATTTTAGCCAACTATAAATTTCCTCTTAATGAGGCATTAGCTGGCTAGATGATGTCATCAGCTTTTTATCAAATTACAACAAGGGAAATATGAATAACAATAAGTGGTACAAAAAACCAGAAATGATAGTCGCATTTTCAGCACTCTTAATTAGTGTAGTGACAGCAATTGTGGGAATCTATTCAGCATATATAGATCGCTCTTATGCTCGTGCTTCAGTTTGGCCTAGGCTAGAAATTTTCCGAAGTTTCGGTGGTGAAAAATTTGAATATGGAGTAACAAATAGTGGAAATGGGCCAGCCCTAATTAAATATGCAGTGGTTCAATATAAATCTAATGCTATCAAATACTGGGGAGACATTCCTAGTTTACCAAATTTCACACAATCTCACCTAAGTACTAGAATACTATCACCACAAAATAGCATTAAACCAATAGTATATAGAGGTGAAAAATCTAAGGTTTTTCTAAAAGCGGATGAGTTTATAGATATAGAACTTTGTTATTGTTCAATTTACGAAGAGTGTTGGCTCACTAACAGGGTTAATGAACCTAAGCTAGTGAATAGCTGTTTAGTAGATGAAAGTAAAGCGTTCTTGCAGTAAGCCAGCTAACAAGGTTTTAAAGTCGGACCCGTAACAGTTTGCTCGGTTCCACTTCGTTTCACATTTAAGCAAACTATTACAAGCCACTTAAAATGGGCGTTGGTACATGGAGGATTTAAGTGAATTTCCCAGAATTAGAAACATCTCGTTTAATGCTTACAAAGCTATCAACTGATGATAGTCAGGCATTATTAAGGATCTTTTCAGATGAAGACGTTATTAAATTTTACGATATAGATGTTTATGATTCGGAAGATCAATCGTTGAAATTAATTGAATTCTTCAATGCACGCTTCACAGAGTCTGTTGGTATTCGATGGGCTATTCGTATCAAAGACACTGGCGAATTAATTGGTACCTGCGGCTTTAACTCATGGAACCAAAAGATGAAAAATGCAGGTATAGGTTATGAGTTATCTTCTAAGCATTGGGGATATGGTTATGCCACCGAAGCCTTACGCAAGATTATTGATTCAGCCTTTTCAAATCAACTCCCATTTGGTGAACTTTATAGAATCCAAGGTGATACTATGCTTGGTAATGAAGCCTCAGAGTCTGTACTGAGAAAGCTTGGTTTTAAAGAAGAAGGCGTTCGCCGTGCTAGTGGTTACTGGAAAAATGAATTTCACGATTTGAAATGTTATGGTTTATTAAAACCAGAATTCAAAGAAATATAACAAGGATCCTATTTGCTGTTTTCGTGTCTTAGCAGTTCAGCTGATAATGTTCTCTGAATTCAAGGGGGTAGGAAGTAGTGGCAAGTTGCGATATTATTTCGACGGGATGTTTTTGAAAGTTTTTTCTTTATTTTTATTTGCACTGTTAATTATATTTAGGATGTTATTCTTCGAAATGGGTGGCAGTCATCTGGTATAAGAGTAGGGTGTTATATTCTCAAAAAATCACAAAGCAGCTTTGATAAATCGGGAGTTGTGTTTTTTGTAGTAGATGTTGTGAAGTCTTAGGTCGAAGTTAAATCATCCATTCAAGTTGTTAAACAGGATAAACTACATTTGGGTTTTACTTTTTCGTCTCATATTCTAGCCAACTATATTGTCTGTTAATAGGGCTTGGTTTCATCATTTTAAGAGTATATTAAAATTTTTAAGTTTGCTGTAAAACTTGTAACTGTTCCTATTTGTATTTCTTTAATCGTTACGCCAGTGCGTTTCATTCTTGAATTAGCTGGAGTTCCAGACATTTATATTTTTCTGATAGGCTTGCTTTGGCTAACGTTAGCATGCTCTATTTTTTGGACCATTAAATTGTCAAACCAAGAATTTCCACTTAGAAGCCTTCTGTTGTGTCTTGTTATTTTTTCTCCTATATCTAGGCTCCCAGTATTTTTATTGTGGTGGATTACTAAAACTTGGGAGTTAGGAACTCATTACGATATTTTTGATAACTGGAGTCAAGCCTTAATCGGGCAGCTCTTTTATGGCTCTCTTGTTCAAATTATTCCTGGTTTTATTCTTGGTTCATGTACATTGCTAATTATTCGATTAAGAGCAAAGGCAAAAAGTACAGTGAAAACTATCAGTTAGTCAAACTAACGTTAAATAATTGGCTGTCGTTTGTTGTATGTAATTAAAGTAACAATTTTTTACCGCTTAGGTAAGGTAATAGATAGGTTGGTATTTAACTTATGCTCGTTATTCTGGTGACGTGTATGCAACACTTGGTGAGATGAATTTAAAATCACTGAATCAAAAGTAGTTGTTTACTTAGCAGAAAACAGTGAAGAAAAAGTAATATATTCGAGGTGTTAAAAATTTAATTAAGTAGAATAATGAATTGTTTAAACACTTTTAATAAGTGCTGAAATACACAATATTAGTTAGACATCATTTCTTGATTCAATCAACTATTCATTGTGTTTAGCTGGTCGTCAAATCATTCTAAGGGGAAGGTCAAATGGGATTTGAGTTTTGGTTCGTCAGAGCTGTAAAAGTATACCTTGGGGTTGCTGTTTTGTTGTTTATTATAAGATTGCTTAAAGATAATTCAATTCTTGAGTCATTTACTTTTGCAATACTATGGGCTTTTGTTTCCACTGTTATATTTATAGGTTCAAGGGTCTATCATTCTCGAAAGGGGGTTAAATGTGCGCTTTGTAATGATACCCCAGAGTCAGGTGGTAAAAAGAGTTAGCAATTTATAAGGTAATTCTTTTATTGTTATGCTGCTCCCATTTTTAGAGGTAAATATGATTATACGAATTATACAGTGGGAAGATGCACTTCCTATAAGGCATGAAGTTTTATGGCCGAATAAGCCTGTTTTGTTTTGCAAAGTTGAAGATGATGAAACAGCAAAACATTATGGAGTTTACATAAAAAATAAACTGGTTAGTGTGGCTTCAGTCTATATTAATGGAAATACTGCACGGCTTAGAAAGTTTGCAACCTTAGTTGAATTTCAAGGTGGTGGTCTGGGAACAAAATTAATTGTTCATATTATTAATTCACTTCAAATTATGGGTATTAAGAGTTTTTGGTGTGACGCCCGTAAAACCGCCATTAGTTTTTATCAAAAATTTAATATGACTCAAGAGGGCGGGGAGTTTGATAAGTCAGGTATTTTGTATGTGAAAATGAAAGTACAGTTGTCAGCTTAACAAAGATAAAAGCATAAAAAAGTTATCAACTTTATAAACGTTTAAAGCATACAGATTGAAAAGAGGCCTAGGGTCTTTAACTGTCATTAATGTTATAAATTCTCTTCGTAATGATAGTAATGCAATATAAAAAGGCATTAATTTCTTTTTTTTCAACTAAATTCAATTAAAACCGTTATTTCCTCTACTTTCTCGTTAATTAATTGTGTAAAATCACCCACCATTTTATTTATCCATTTAGTCTAGCCAAAAAATGCTTTCGCATCCGAGGAGCTCATGAATTTAGACGACTTAACATTAGACGATATAGTCTTGCAGGCCGAGCAAGCTATTGCCGCCGCATCCGATCCCGCTGCACTTGATCAAGTTCGTGTGAACTTCTTAGGGAAAAAAGGTTTGTTCACTGAACAAATGAAGGGCTTGAGTAAATTGCCTAAAGAAGAAAAACCTAAAGCAGGTCAGGTGATCAACATTGCTAAACAACAAGTTCAAAAACTGCTTGTTGCCCGTGGTGAATTATTACGCAATGAAGAAATTAAAAAGCAATTAGCGGCAGAGTCAATTGATGTAACACTACCTGGTAGAGGCACTCAAATAGGGGGTCTTCATCCTGTTACTCGTACCATTGAACGTATTGAAAGCTTTTTCGGTGATTTAGGTTTTGAAGTTAAAGACGGTCCAGAAATTGAAGATGATTATCATAACTTTGACGCGTTAAATATTCCTGAGCACCATCCGGCACGTCAAGACCACGATACATTTTACTTTAATCCTAAGTTAGTCTTACGTACTCAAACTTCAGGTGTACAAATTCGTACCATGGAAGTTGAAAAGCCGCCGTTGAGAATTATCTCCCCAGGTAAAGTGTATCGTAATGATTATGATCAAACCCATACACCTATGTTCCATCAGGTTGAAGGGTTAATGGTTGATAAAGATGTCAGTTTTACCCACCTGAAAGGTATTTTACACGACTTCCTTCACCACTTTTTTGAAGAAGAAGTTGAAATTCGATTCCGTCCTTCATATTTCCCCTTTACCGAGCCTTCAGCTGAAGTTGACATCATGGGTAAAAATGGTAAATGGTTAGAAGTTTTAGGTTGTGGCATGGTTCACCCTAACGTTTTACGTAGTGTGGGTATTGATCCTGAAGTTTATACCGGCTTTGCTTTCGGTATGGGTGTAGAGCGGTTAACAATGCTTAGATACGGCGTGAATGACTTACGTGCATTCTTCGAAAACGATCTTCGCTTCTTAAAACAGTTCAAGTAGGAAACTCATAATGAAATTTAGTGAATCATGGTTACGTGAGTGGGTAAATCCTGCGATAACCTCAGAAGAATTAGCGCATCAAATTACGATGGCGGGTTTAGAAGTTGATGGTGTAGACCCTGTTGCGGGTGAATTTACTGGTGTCTTAATCGGTGAAGTCGTTGAATGTGGTCCTCATCCAGATGCTGATAAATTACAAGTAACTAAAATTAACTTAGGGCCTGATTTTAACGATGGCGAGTTAGTTGATATTGTTTGTGGTGCTAAAAATTGCCGTTTAGGTTTAAAAGTTGCCGTTGCCACTGTTGGCGCAGTACTACCAGGTGATTTTAAAATCAAAAAAGCTAAACTGCGTGGTGTTCCATCACACGGAATGCTTTGTAGTGAGTCTGAAATCGGTTTAGCCGACAGCGCTGACGGTATTATGGAACTTGCACAAGATGCGCCTATTGGCATGTGTGTTCGTGACTACTTAGACTTAAACGATGTCACCATTGATGTTGATTTAACCGCTAACCGCGGCGATTGCCTAGGCCTTAAAGGTTTGGCACGCGAAGTAGGTGTATTAAACAGTTTATCGGTTACTGAGCCAGAAATTAAAGCAGTAGCGCCAACAATAGATGATGTTAGAGAAATCACAATAGAAGCAGGAGCTGCATGTCCTCGTTATTTAGGCCGTGTTATTAAAGGTATTAACGCCAATGCTGTAACACCTTTATGGATGGTAGAAAAGCTACGTCGTTGTGGTACTCGTGCTATCGATCCCGTTGTTGATATTACTAACTATGTCTTGTTAGAGCTTGGTCATCCAATGCATGCGTTTGATTTAGATAAAATTGAAGCTGGCATAAATGTACGTTTTGCGAAACAAGATGAAACCTTAGTATTACTTGATGAAAATGAAGTGAAACTATCAGCTGAAACACTTGTAATAGCAGATAAATCAGCAAATGGTGGTAAGGCATTAGCCATGGCTGGTATCTTTGGTGGCTTGCAATCAGGTGTTAGTGAAAACTCAAAAGACATTTTCTTAGAAAGTGCATTTTTTGCTCCTTTAGCTATTTTAGGTAAAGCTCGCCAATACGGATTGCATACCGATGCTTCACACCGATATGAGCGTGGTATTGACCCAGAACTGCAACGTGACGCAATGGAAAGAGCTACTGAGTTATTGCTTGAAATTGTTGGTGGTCAAGCTGGACCTATCGTTGAGACTAAATCGGAAGCGGATATTCCTGTAGTAAAATCAGTTACATTACGCCGTAAAATGCTTGATGCTCGTATAGGTCATCATATTGATGATGAAACAGTGACTGAAATTTTAACACGCTTAGAGTTTACTGTTGAAGTAGTAGGTGAGGGTGATGCAAAGGTATGGCAAGTAGTTGTACCAGCATATCGCTTTGATATTAAGATTGAAGTCGACCTAATTGAAGAAGTCGCTCGAATTTTTGGTTATAACAATATCCCTAATTTAGCGCCAAAAGCCTTTTTAGCCATGCGTGAGCAAAAAGAAGCTAAGCTAACTGTAAGCAAACTTCGCCAAGCGTTAGTTAATCGTGATTATCAAGAAGCTATTACTTATAGTTTTGTAGATCCTAATGTTCAGTCGTTATTATTTCCAGAACAAAAGGTGATGGTATTACCGCATCCTATTTCTTCTGAAATGTCGGTGATGCGATTAAGTTTATGGACGGGTTTATTACAATCGGTTGTATATAACCAAAATCGCCAACAACAACGTGTTCGTTTATTTGAAGTTGGATTGCGTTTTGTACCTGATGAGTTGGCAGAAAATGGTGTTCGTCAAGAAAATATGATCGCAGGTGTAATTGGTGGCTCGCGTGTTGATGAGCATTGGACGATGGAAAAATCGGTTAGTGACTTTTTTGATATTAAGGGTGATGTTGAAGCCTTGTTGTCATTAACTCAAGATTCTGCTGCTTATGAGTTCTCAGTAGCTGAAATTGAAGCACTTCACCCAGGGCAAACAGCACAAATTACTCGTGGTGGAGTACTTGTTGGTCATGTTGGAACCTTACACCCTGAATTAGAAAGGAAATTAGGTCTTAAAAGTCGAACATTTATTTTTGAGCTTTTATTGTCTGAAATTTTAACTCAAAAAATCCCTCTGGCTACTGATATATCTCGCTTTCCGGCAAATAGAAGAGACATTGCTGTAGTAGTAAAAGAAGATGTTGATGCAAAAAAAGTGTTACAACTTATTGAAAAGGTTGGCGGAAATTATTTAATTGATCTAAACTTATTCGATGTATATCAAGGTCAAGGCATTGAACCTGGTTTTAAGAGTTTAGCAATTGCCATGATATTACAAGATCATGAGAAAACACTCGAAGAAAAAGACATTAATGATGTCGTTAATCGAGTTGTTGAAACTTTATCAGCAGAATTAGATGCAACACTGAGGAATTAAGTAATGGCGCTTACCAAAGCAGAAGTAGCAGAGCATTTGTACGAGAAAGTTGGGCTGAGTAAGCGCGACGCAAAAAATATGGTTGAGGTGTTTTTCGAAGAAATACGCGAAACCTTAGAAAGCGGAGAACAAGTAAAGCTTTCTGGTTTTGGTAATTTTGACATACGCCAGAAAAAAGAACGACCAGGACGTAACCCTAAGACCGGTGAAGATATTCCTATCTCAGCCCGTAAGGTAGTTACCTTTAGACCTGGACAGAAACTTAAGAGCCGTGTTGAAGATGGTAACGGTTAGTAATTTTGTTCTTAAAAGATAAATTGTAAGGTTGCTTAGGCAGCCTTTTTTATTGCTGAAAAAATGATAACACTTGCTTAATACATCAAGGTAAGCTGGCTTTAGCATATTCTCAAATAAGCAGTACTACAAAGTATTGTTTATTTTGGTATTGGTGAAAGGGATAATTTGTGTTGCTAGCTGAGGATAAGGTAAAGTACCTTATCCTATCTAAAGTAATCGCTAAGACTTCTTTTTAGCTACGGTGATAATGGGGCATAAATTAAGTTATTACGACTTTAAACCACAACCTCTTAAAATAAAGTCAGTTAAAAAAGCGGTAACTTTTTCAATATCTTCATCTTCATAGTCAGCTTGATTCATTACTGTTAATACTTGCGTTTCAAAATCAGCATAATGTTGAGTTGACGACCAAATAAGAAAGATAAGATAAACGGGATCTACGCCCTTCATTTCTCCATTATCAATCCAGTGCTGAAATAACTTTGATTTTTCTCTTACCCATTTTCGTAAATAAGTTCGAGCATAATCTTTTAAATGTTGCGCACCTTGGATAATTTCCATGGCATATATTTTTGAAGCGCTTGGGTGGTTAAAGGACATTTGCACTTTAGCGGCAATAAACTTTTCAATAGCAATTTTAGGTCCGTCATCTGCTTCAATATCACCAATCGCTTGATCCCACATATCTAATGTTTGCTCTAAAACGGCGTGATAGATATTTTCTTTGTTTTTAAAATAATAAAGTACGTTCGCCTTAGGGAGTCCAGCTCTATCAGCAATTGATTGCACAGTTGCACCTTTGTAGCCGTTTAGAATAAATTCTTCTTGTGCGGAATAAAGTATTTTTTCTTGGCTTTGTGCCCTAATTTGACCTTGTTTACCTGATTTATTATTTTTTTCAGCCATTGGCTAATCGCCCATTTTATTTTTTGCTAAATTACATATTCAACTTTGATAGTGATTTTTACCAGTGTTAACACCTTATGTCACTATAATTCGAAAAATAGCCTATTAAAATGTTAACTATTTAGTCAATAAATGACAAATGTAATGAAATTGTCATTAAAATCTGCTTTAATTTTATACGAAGTGGTGAATTTATAGCAAATATAAAAATCTTGACTATCATTGTTTTTATAAAAATAAACATAATAAAAATACCAAGGAATTCAAAATGAAAGCACTCCGTATATCACGAATCACAGCTGGGTTGATAATCGCCTTAGGTTTATCATCTCCCATCATGGCAAACACTACATCTTCAGGGGTAAAAGGTCAGGTGGTAGGTCCTAATGGCAATGCAGCCGTTGGTACTGTCGTTACTATTACTCATATCCCTTCAGGAACAATAAAAACAGCGATTGTGAATAGCTCTGGCAGTTTTTCTGCAAAAGGTCTTAGAGTAGGTGGTCCTTATAGAATTACCATTGACTCAAATACATTTGAAGATACAGAAATAAAAGATGTTTTTCTAACATTAGGTGAAACATACCCTGTTAATGTCGCTCTAAATGCACAAGACGACATTGAAACGATTGTGGTGACAGGACGTATCGTTAACAAAAACTACGGCAGTAATAGTCCGTCATCTAATTTCAATTTAAAAGACATTGAAATGACACCTACTGTAAATAGGGACATCAAGGATGTTATTCGCGTTGATCCCCGTATTTATATTAACGAGTCAAGCTCTCATGGTGATTCAATTGTTTGTGCCGGTGGTAACCCTCGTTTTAACAGTTTAACTGTAGATGGCGCAAGGATGAATGATAACTTTGGTTTAAACAGTAATGGATATCCTACTGTTCGTATTCCGTTTTCATATGATGCCATTGATCAAGTCGCTGTAGAGTTAGCCCCGTTCGATGTGCAATACGGTGGATTTACCTCTTGTAATATCAACGCTGTAACTAAATCAGGTGGTAATGAAGTACACGGTAGTGTCTTTATGGACTACACCAGTGATTCATTAAAAGGTAATAGTTTAGAAGGCGACAGCATCGACCTTGGTAGCTATGATGAAAAACGCTATGGTTTTAATGTCGGCTTGCCATTAATAGAAGATAAATTATTTTTCTTTGCTGCCTATGAAAAATTAGATGGTTCACAAATAATGCAATATACCGCAATGGATAACGGTGATGTTGTTCAAAGTGATATTGATAGAATCATTCAAATGTCTAAAGATATATATGAATATGATCCTGGTACTATGGTGCCCAGTATACCTGTTGAAGATGAAAAGCTTTTAATTAAGTTGGATTGGAACATCGATGAAAACCACAGGTTGAATTTTGTTTATAATTACAATGATGGTTTTGAAATAGGTCAGTCGGATGCTTCAGACCCTGATGAGATATCCTTATCGAATCATTTTTATGAGCGTGGTGCGGAATTTACTTCGATAGTTTCCTCTTTGTATTCAGATTGGTCAGATAATTTTTCTACCGAAGTTCGCATCGGTTATTCAAAATTAGATAACCGCCAAATATCTTTAGATCAAACCAGTGGTTTTGGTGAATTTAGAATTGAAAGAATTGGTGCTAATGGGAATGTTAATGTTTTTTTAGGGCCGGATGATTCTCGCCAAGCAAACAAACTAAAATATGATAATTTAGCCCTTAAACTCGCCGGTACATATTATCTTGATAATCATGAATTGTATTTTGGTTTTGAACGAGAAGAATTAGATGTATTTAATTTATTTGTTCAACATACTGAAACAGAGACACGCTTCAATAATCTTGAAGATTTTGAATCAGGATTAGCTGATGATGTTTATTATGGTAATGCTAATTCACATAACCCTGATGATGCGGCAGGTGAATTCAAATACGCATTAAATACTTTGTATTTTCAAGATAAATTTGAGCTTGACGATTATGATGTCACCATCACTGCCGGTTTACGATATGACTTGTATACCAGTGATGATTCGCCAACTCATAACCAAAACTTTGAAGATAGATACGGTTATTCTAATTCGCAAAATCTTGACGGTGTTGATTTACTTCAACCACGCTTTGGTTTTAACTGGACAGCAAGCGAGCAGTTAGAAGTACGAGGCGGCTTTGGTTTATATTCTGGTGGTAATCCAAATGTATGGATTTCGAACAGTTATTCAAATGATGGTGTTCGTAATATTCAAAGCTCAATCAGAGATGTTCAAATCCTAGGGCCAGACGCTATCGAGTATAACGGTACTGGTCGACCAGGGTATGATGTCCCACAATCACTTTATGATGAAATAGGGAGTGGTAGTAGTGATTCAGATACCAATGTTACCGACCCAAATTTTGAAATTCCATCAGAATGGAAATATGCACTTGGTTTAACCTACGTTAGTGAAAGTGAATATGTGTTAATGGCTGATTTACTTTATACCGATAAGCAAGATGCAGCGGTAATTCAAAACTTAGCATTTGGCCAAACTGACACAGCACCCGATGGCCGTCCTGTCTATTCAGGCGTCAATCACGGTCGTAATAATGATTTCTTGTTAACGAACGTGAAAGGTGATTCCGGTGATACTACGGTGGTTTCATTTGCAGTAAGTAAAGAATATGACAACGGTTTAGCTTTCAGTGCATCTTATGCTTACACTGATGCAAATGATGTTCACCCGATGACCAGCTCAGTAGCTTTTTCTAATTATCATGGCGTAGCCGCGGTTGATTCTGAAAATCCAGGCGTAGCGACATCGAACTATGAAGTACCTCATCGTTTTACACTAAATGTAACCTATATTCATGAGTTTTTTGATGGTTATGAAACCCAGTTTAGTGTCTTTGGCCAAGCTAACCAAACGAACCCGTACTCTTATAACTTTCATCAGTATTCGGGTGGTTTTGGTCGTTATCATGACGATCATACCGAGTTACTTTATGTCCCAGCAGAAAATGATCCGTTAGTTGTTTATGGTGATGACTTCGATCAAACTGCTTTTAATGACTTCGTTGCTAGCGAAGGATTAACCCGCGGCCGAATCATGGATCGTAATGAACTGGATGGCAGCTGGTGGACAAAGTTTGATATACGTGTCGAACAGCAATTTCCTGGTTTTATTTCAGGGCATAAAGCCAGTGCTTTTCTAGTAATAGAGAACTTTGGTAATATGCTCAGTGATGATTGGGGAGTATTAAAACAAGGCAGCTTTTTACAAAGCGCAGTGGAGTCATCAGTGACCGATGATGGTAAATACTCTTACGACAGCTTTTCAAATCCAACTTCGCAAAGTCGATCTACTGATGCATCGTTATGGGAAATTCGTATGGGTATTAAATATGACTTCTAATTATGGGAGTTTAAGTTAAAGTTAACTAAAAAGAACCGTGCATTATGTGCGGTTTTTTTTTGTTATTCGTACCATGATTCTAAAATAAACAGGATGACAATTCTTATAAATCGAATGATTAATTGATTGCTTTACATGAAAAGCTTAATAATTAATTAAAATAGTTCTTAATTAGTACAAAGATCTATTGATATTTAAAGCATAGTTAACTAGGATGTAATTAAGCTGACCAATTGGTCAATTTAATTTTAAGGCTATTTATGTCACAACACACTATTGATTGGTTAGAGTTAACTACTTTTGCTAAGAACAGCGCAGACAAAGCTTACGCACCTTACAGCAATTTTCATGTTGGTGCAGCAGCACTTACTCAGCAAGGTAATGTAGTGCAAGGCTGTAATGTGGAAAACGCTTCTTATGGGTTAACCATATGTGCAGAAAGGAATTGTATAGCGCAAGCGGTAATCAAAGGAGAACAACAGTTCACTGCGATGGTTATCTATACCAAACAAGAAAAACTAACCCCTCCTTGTGGAGCTTGTCGACAGGTTATTGCGGAATTTTTTCAGCCTACAGCACAAATAATGGCGGCAAATCATTTGGGCGAACAAAAGCAATGGACTGTTGCTCAACTATTACCAGATGCCTTCACTCCTCGTGATTTACTCGATAAATAAGGATGTTGATATGACAACACAATTTTTACCTCAAGAAATAATTAGATCAAAACGCGATAATGGCCAATTATCTCAGCCAGAAATTCAATTTTTTGTTGATGGTTTAGTCAGCGGCGATTTTAATGATGCTCAAGTTGGTTCTATGGCAATGGCAATATACCAACAAGGTATGTCTACAGAAGAAATAACCAGCCTTACTATGGCTATGATGAACTCTGGAGATGTATTGTCATGGTCAGATCACCTTAAGCTAGATGGCCCTATTGTTGATAAACATTCAACAGGTGGGGTGGGTGATAAAGTCAGTTTCATGCTTGCTGCTATTGTGGCTGCATGTGGTGCTTATGTGCCAATGGTCTCAGGTCGTGGTTTAGGCCATACTGGTGGCACTTCAGATAAACTAGAAAGTATTGCTGGATTTAATGTGCAGCCAAGTACCGATGAGTTTCAACGAATAGTTAAAGAGCTTGGTTTTGCCATTATCTCACAAACAGATAATATTGCTCCAGCAGATAAACGTTTATATGGTATTCGAGATGTCACTGCTACCGTAGAGTCGATTCCATTGATCACCGCCTCAATATTATCTAAAAAACTTAGTGCTGGTCTTGGTGCTTTAGTGATGGATATTAAAGTGGGCAATGGTGCGATGATGACAGACCTTAATCAAGCTAATGCACTAGCTAAAAGTATTGTTAATGTAGCTAACCATGCCGGTGTTAAAACTCAAGCAATTATTACCGATATGAATCAAGTATTAGGTAGTACCGCAGGTAATGCTTTAGAGATATTTGAAACCATTCAGTACTTAACTGGCGAACAACGTGAGCCACGTTTACATCAAATTGTAATTGCTTTAGCTAACGCGATGCTTGTTAACAGTGGAATAGCCAAAGACAATAATGAAGCAAAACAGATGGCTGAAAATGCCTTGTCATCAGGTAAGGCGGCACAGATTTTTGCTAAAATGATTGCAGCATTAGGTGGTGACGCAAACCTGTTAGAAAAACCTTGGCAGTTTATGCAAAAAGCACAATTGGTTGCTGATATTGTTGCACCTGAACATGGATATATTACTGCGATGCAAACTCGTGACATTGGCATGAGCATTGTTTCAATGGGCGGAGGTAGGTTAGCCAATGGTCAAGCCATAGATCACAGTGTAGGCTTTGATCAAATACTACCTGTGGGTACTGTTGTTAATAAGGGCGATGTAATCGCTCGTGTTCATGCAAGAGATGCAGATATGGCAGTTGCTGCAAGTAAACAGTTTACTGACGCAGTAACGATATCTGCTGATCCAGTTGAAGATTTACCTGTGATATATCATACCGTAGAATAACTATAAAAACTGATGAAGTGGCTCTTCTTATTAAATGAATAAAGTTTAATCAGAAGAGCTATTCTCAAGTATAGAAGGTTAGTTAAAAATTAGATGGTAAATGACTAAAGTGTGCCAAACAACTTATCACCGGCATCACCAAGTCCAGGTAAAATATAGCCTTGCTCGTTTAATTTTTCATCGATAGAACCAAGGTACAAATCAACGTCGGGATGTGCTTGATTTACATATTCAATGCCTTCTGGGGCGGCAACAAGAAATATTCCAATAATATGTTTACACCCCGAAGCTTTAAGTAAGTCTATGGTGTCTTTTGCAGTGCCACCTGTTGCTAGCATAGGATCAATAATTATCGCTGTACGGTCTGCAATATCACCGATAATATTTTGATAATAGCTTTCAGGCGCTAATGTTTCTTCATTTCGCTGTAGGCCTACAACACTAATTTTTGCGCAAGGTAGAATTGAAAGTGCACCTTCTAACATGCCTAAACCTGCTCGAAGAATAGGCACTAGGGTAGGTTGTTTGTTAGCGAGTATTGGTGTTGAAATTACGCCAGACCAACAAGTCATTGGTTTATCTTGTAAAGGTAATTCTTTAGTTGCCTCGATCATTAAGATACTTGATATTTCGTTAGCAAGTTCTCGAAAGCTTTTTACTGAAATTACATCATCACGTAATAGACTTATTTTGTGTTTTACTAAAGGGTGGTTACTCGCGAAATTTGCCATGATGTTTCCTCTTTTACTAGTGTTATGTATTGTTTTTAACTTAATTTATAACCAAACCAGTTCTTTAAAATGGGCGCGACATAAGGGCTCGTACCTTTCATTTCCGCCAACTTCTACTTGTTCACCGCCTTTTACCGCTTTTCCTTCACTGTCAAGTCTAATAACAAAGTTTGCTTTTCGTCCACAATGACAAATTGTTTTTAATTCGACTAGTTTATCAGCCCAAGCCAATAGTGCTGCGCTACCTGAAAAAGTTTGACCTAAAAAATCTGTTCTTATGCCATAAGCTAAGACCGGGATATGTAATAAATCAACGATATCCGTTAATTGTTTTACTTGGACTTTTGTTAGAAACTGCGCTTCGTCAATCAGTAAACAATCGATTTTATTGAGCTGTATTGACGATTTTATTTCAGTAAATATATCAGAGTTTTCATTAAATAAACTGGCCTCTGCATTAATGCCCAAACGAGAAGTTACTTTGCCTTTTGCATACCGATCATCAATTTGAGCAGTGTAAATAACAGAGTGTAGTCCTCGTTCTTTATAGTTATATGAAGATTGTAATAAATGCGTTGATTTCCCCGCATTCATTGATGAGTAGTAAAAATACAGCTGAGCCATACTTGATTGATCCTCTTACTATTGATAGCGCAATTTAAAAATTTTATATGGCTTTCACAAACGATTATAAGCCAATGAATATACCAGCAATTGCCGCACTCATTAAGTTAGCAAGAGTTGCTGCAATCATAGCTTTCATACCTAAGCGGGCAATGTCATGTCTTCTATTAGGAGCCATAGAGCCAATACCACCCAGTAAAATAGCAATAGAAGATAAATTTGCAAAACCACACAATGCGAAAGTAATAATCGCTTGTGTTGTTGCGCTTAAAGTATCCTTAACTTCCATATAATTGACATAAGCAAAAAATTCATTAACAACGATTTTTTGGCCAATAAAGCTGCCTGCTTGCAACATTTCATCAGCAGGAACACCAATAATAAAAGCGAGTGGTGCAAATAAATAACCTAATAACCATTCAATAGTGATGTTCTCAAAACCCAATATGCTACTTACTCCGCCTACTAAGGTATTAAGAAGGGCAATTAAGGCAATAAAAGCTAATAACATAGCACCGACGTTAACTGCTAGCTTTAAACCAGATGCAGCACCTGATGCGGCAGCGTCGATTACATTTATCGGTTTGTCTGTTTCTTCTTCAACTGCCGATTCTTCAGCTAGCAACTTTTGTGTTTCAGGAATGATTAATTTTGCCATTAATAGACCGCCAGGAGCGGCCATAAAAGAAGCGGCAATTAAGTATTTTAACTCAACTCCTAAACCGGCATAGCCAGCAAGTATTGAGCCTGCGACCGAAGCTAACCCGCCAACCATTATAGCAAATAGCTCTGATTGACTCATTTTGGCGATGTAAGGGCGAATAACTAAAGGGGCTTCAGTTTGACCAACAAAAATATTTGCTGTTGCTGAGAGAGATTCTGGCTTACTGGTTTGTAAAAGTTTTTGCAATCCGCCACCTATAATTTTTACCACCCATTGCATAATGCCTAAGTAGTATAAGACAGCGATTAAGGAGGAGAAAAAGATGATCACGGGTAAAACACGAACGGCAAAAACAAAACCAACACCATTACTGAACATTGCATCAGTGCCTAGTCCGCCAAACAAGAAAGCAATACCGACCTGAGCACTATCTATGACACCTTGAACGCCATTGGTTACTGATTGCAGTACATCTTTCCCGAAGGGGATATATAAAACAAAGGCTCCTAATATTAACTGTAAGCTAAAAGCGCAGCCTACTGTGCGCCAATTTATATCTTTTCGGCTTTTAGATAACATTAAGGCGATTATTAATAATACACCTATTCCTAAAAGTCCTCGTAATGCAGTTAAATCCATAGTTACC
>Ga0105351_1000111_pt1 | contig 34882 bp, 32 predicted proteins | sample EN4Hudsemesocosm_FD_83662 | JGI IMG/M metagenome (GOLD analysis project Ga0105351, IMG submission 83662) | Methane-oxidizing microbial communities from mesocosms in the Hudson Canyon - EN4B Hudson Canyon | ecosystem: Environmental > Aquatic > Marine > Cold seeps | place: Hudson Canyon... | reverse complement strand
TCACTTTTCATTAACAATAGCGCTATAGGAGGAGACTCCAGAAATATTCCAATTTAGCGCAATTTGAGATTTTAAAATGATCATTGATGGTAAACAAGCTGCAGCCGATTTACGAGCTGAGTTAGCAATTGAAGTAAAGCAACTGCAACAAGAAAAAAACATTACCCCAGGTTTAACTGTCGTTTTAGTCGGTGAAGATCCTGCGAGTCAAGTATATGTGCGTAATAAAGTTAAACAAACACGCGAAGTAGGTATGATTTCTAATGAAATTAAGCTACCTGCTGATACTTCACAAGCTGATGTGTTAGCTGTTCTTGATAAACTTAATAATGATGAAACTGTTCATGGCATTTTAGTGCAATTGCCACTGCCTAAGCATATTGACGAAAGCACAATTATTGCTGCCATTGTTCCTGAAAAAGATGTTGACGGTTTTCATGCAATGAACTCTGGTCGATTAGTTAACGGTGAGCAAGGCGCTTTAATCCCTTGCACACCTCAAGGTTGTATCATCCTTGCTAAAAAACACCTTGGTGATGATTTATCTGGTCAACATGCAGTAGTCATTGGTCGCTCTAATATTGTTGGTAAACCTGTTGCTTTGTTGTTGTTGCAAGAAAACTGCACGGTAACTATTGCCCATTCTCGCACTAAAAACCTAGCTGAAATTTGTAAACAAGCCGATATTTTAGTGGCAGCAGTTGGACGACCTGAGTTTGTACAAGCTGATTGGGTAAAAGCTGGGGCAACAGTTATCGATGTTGGTATAAACCGTATCGAACGAGATGGAAAAACTAAACTTGTTGGTGATGTTGATTATGCTGGTGTTGCAGATGTTTGTGGCGCAATTACCCCGGTCCCAGGCGGTGTTGGTCCAATGACAATTGCTTGCTTGTTAAAAAATACCGTTGAAGCAGCAAGACGCTTTGGTTAAAATCTTTAGCTTAATTCTGCACAATAGAGTTGTAGGGCCTTATGTCTAGTCAATTCATACCACATGGTAAGTGTAACATTGCCGTTGAAGACAATTTACTGATTGTTGAAATTGAAGGCCCTTGGAATATAGAATTTATCCAGAATATGCATGCGTCTCTTTTAAAAGCTAGTCAACATGTTGATATTAATAATTATGGAATTTTATTAATACTGCATGGTGAAACGTTAGCTGTTCAAGAGGCGATTGACTATCATGTTGAGTTTATTCAGCAAGTCAATACTAAGGCATTAGCAATCAACTTAGCTCATTCTAATATCCCTTCAATGACGAAACAGATGTGTGAGAAAATTTATCGAACGGTTAATTTTCCTTCGCAATATTTTACCGACACACCTTCAGCAAAAGAATGGCTTCAATCGCAGTTGTCTCTTTAAAAGTCGCTACATCTAAACAATCGGCGATCTTTCTGTGAACAATAGGTTAATTTATCACTCTTTTGCTACACTAAAAGAGTGATAGTTAACTGTTGAAAAATTACCAGTTCACTAAAATTTATCTTTAGTTAAAAAGCATTAATAAAAGCATAGAGTTAAATCTATTATCATTTTTTCTTGAGATATTCGGAGTTATTATGGAATACGAATTTATCAATGATCCGGTTACCGGATTAGCAAAAGCAAACTTTTCACTTGAACATGAAGTTATGGGTCCATGGCTTGAAGTTGAAGTGGGTGGTAATACTGACAAACTTACTGAACTTTTAACTGCCATCAGTGATGTTGGTAAAGGTGCGCACCATGAAGTGATGATCACCGGGCATGAATACAGTGTTGAGATTTCTCATGCGGATGTCATTATTAAAAATAATGCTGGCATGAATGGTACTGCAGCAGAGTTGCCTATTGAGCTTGCTGAAGAATTTGAAAACTACGATCAAAACAGCGAAGCTTCATGTGGTACGGAAGACTTTAAATCACTATTAATGTCTTGGGCTCGTTTTACCAATAACTGAAAATAGTCACCGTGTTTTGAATTAAATAAGAATAATTGTAAGAGGTTATTTTAAAAGAATTTTTATCTTCTATTCCTAAATCATATAATTTAGACTATTACTCAATATACACTGAAGTCTTGAGAGCTTTATGAGTACCCCTTTAAAAACATCTGCTAATAAAAAAAATAGAAAAATGGTTCAACTTCGTTATGTTTTAATGCCTTTTATTATTATTTTTGTCGCCATCTTTTTGTTTGTAATTGTTCAATCACTTGCGCCCAAGCCAGCTAAAAAACCGGTGGTCATTAAAGCACCATTAGTTAATGTGATGGCAATAAAGCGTGAAGACATTACTTTTAAAGTCAAAAGTCAGGGCAGTGTGTTTCCTCGAACACAAACTTCGTTAATCTCTGAAGTCTCTGGCATAGTAGTTGATGTTTCTGATAAATTTAAAGTCGGTGGCTACTTCAAAAAAGGTGAGCAGTTATTAGCGATTGATGACATTACTTATCAGGTTGCATTAATACAAGCTCAGTCTCGATTAGACTCAGCACAAGCGAGTGTGATTGAAGAAAATGCTCGTACCCAACAAGCAGAAGAAGAATGGCGTTTAACAGGAAAACCACTATCAGAGGCACCAGTTTTAGCCATTAGAAAACCACAGCAGAAAAAAGCACAAGCAGAATTATTATCAGCCAAAGCTGACTTAAAAGCCGCACAAATTAAACTCGAGCGTACTAAAATTGTTGCACCTTATGATGCGCTAATAAAATCAAAAATGGTCGATATTGGCCAATATGTTTCTACTGGTACACAACTGGCATTAACTTTCGCTGTAGATTATGCAGAAATCCGTTTGCCCATTAAGCAACGTGATGTCGCTTTTTTAAATTTACCGCGTATAAATAAAAAATCAGAGCTAGTTTCGTCGGTCAATTTATCTTATAAAATAGCGGGTGTAGAGCACCTTTGGGCGTCGCGATTAACGCGTTATGAAGGCGTAGTCGATAGTAGCTCTAGAGTACATTATGTTATTGCACAAGTTGATGACCCTTATTCATTAGAGTCTTCATCTGAGCATAATGAACTTCATATTGGCACGTTCGTTAATGCCGTAATTTCAGGCAAAGTACTTAATGATTTAGTAGCCATTCCTCGTGGTGCCATTTATGGGGCTAATTCATTATATTTAGTAGATAAGGACAATAATCTCAATATTACAACCGTTAATATTCTGCGCACCGATGCAAGTAATGTGTATACCTTAGACAGTTTTTCAGCCAACAATCGCATTGTAGTGACTAAACTTTCATCTCCTGTACAGGGCATGAAATTACGCATCAGTGGCGAAACTGATGACGATAAAAGTGAAGTAGTTGAAAATTCTGAAGGAGATAAAGAAAAGAGTGTTGAAGAAGAAAAGCAAGGTGCAAGCTAATGAACCAGATTGATGACCCACATAATCCTGGACACTCGGATCGCTCAAAAGAAAAACAAACCGGAATAATTGCTTGGTTTGCCAATAACAGTGTTGCGGCTAATTTATTAATGGTTTTTATTTTAGCGGCAGGGATATTCTCGTATCAAAATTTAAACAAAAAAATGTTCCCTGAATTTAACCCTAATACTATCCAAGTATCGGTGGCACATTTAGGCGCGGCACCTGAAGAAGTTGAGCAGGGTGTTATTCTTAAAATTGAAGAGTCATTAGAAGATATTAGTGGTTTAAAACGCATTACTTCATCTGCCAGAGAAGGTTTTGGCATAGTAACCATTGAAGTAATGTCTGGGTATTCACTACCCGAGAAACTTGATGAAGTAAAAATGCAAGTTGACGGTATCACCACTTTTCCAGAACAAATAGAAAAACCTGTGATTGTTAAGCAGGAGTTCAAAGGCCAGGTATTATGGCTATCGGTAAGTGGCCCAATGGACAGGCGCTCTCGTCAAATAATGGCGCAAAATATTCGTGATGAAATCATGGCTTTACCCGGAGTCAATCATGCACAAATTATGGGTAACCGCCCCTATGAAATCAGCATAGAAGTTACCGAACATAAATTACAAAAATATCAATTAACCTTTGATCAAATAACGCAAGCGGTAAGAAGTTCCTCTGTAGATATGCCCGGCGGCACCATTAAAAGCCAAGCAGGGGATATATTAATTCGCACTCAAGGTCAAGCTTATACGGGTAAGGAATATGGCAGGATTGTATTAAGAACATCCCCTGATGGCACACGGCTATTACTCTCAGATATTGCAATAATAGTTGATGGCTTTGTTGAACAAGATGACTTTGCGACTTTTGATGAAGAACAAACAACCAGTATTATGGTGCAATCAACAGGCGATCAAAATGATTTAGAAATTGCTGCACAAGTTAAAGAATATGTAGAGGGAAAAAATGGTCAGTTACCGCAAGGAGCAAAATTAACTGTTTGGGGTGATACTTCTGTATATTTATCCGCTCGTTTAGACATGATGATTAGCAACTTGCTGATGGGCTCGATGTTAGTTTTTTTAGTGTTAGCCTTATTTTTAAGAATTCGCATCGCTTTTTGGGTAATGATAGGTATACCTATCAGCTTTTTTGGTGCTTTTATTTTAATGCCATTGTTTGGTGAATGGTCGGTTTCCATCAATTTGTTAAGTTTGTTTGCCTTTATTATGGTGCTCGGTATTGTTGTTGATGACGCTATTGTTATTGGTGAAAGTGCTTACTCAGAAATTCAACTTTATGGACATTCATCTGAAAATATTATTCGTGGCACTATGCGGGTGGCTATGCCAGCGACCTTTGGAGTATTAACTACCATTGCTGCTTTCTTACCATTATTGGCAATTGATGCGAGTTTTGCTGCATTTTTTAGAGCAATAGCCTTAGTAGTATCTTTTTGTTTGGTTTTCTCACTGATTGAATCAAAATGGATTCTACCTGCACATTTGGCTCATATGAAATACATTCCATTAACTGAAGCAAACAGTAACTGGTTTGAAAAAATGCAAATGCGTTTTAAAGACAAACTCGATTACTTTATTCACAACACCTATAAAAACACCTTAGAAAAAGCATTAATTGCACGTTATAACACTATGGCATATTTTATCGCTATTTTGATTTTGTCTATCAGCTTAATTGTTGGCTCTTTAGTAAAAGTTGAAGTGTTTCCAAATATTCCAAGTGACTTTATTCAAGGTAATATTACTTTACTTGATGGTAGTGCTGCTGAGCAGCGAAATAAAGCTATAGAACAAGTGATGCAAGCGGCAGACGAGGTCGCACAAACGCATTTATTTAATGGTGAAAGCTTTATTAAACACTCTATGGTATTTACCGGTGGTAATACCCAAGCGACATTTTTATTAGAGTTAACCAAGTCAGAGAACCGTGAATTGAATGCTTATGACATTGAAAAGTTATGGCGAGAGCAAATAGGTGAAATTCCGGGCACTAAAGAGTTACGCTTTTTTGCTGGTACTAATGCTGGCGGTGGTGCGGCAATAGAATTTCAATTAACAGGTAAAAACGACCTTGAGCTTGAAGCAGCAGCGAATGAGTTGCAAGAGAAGTTAAAAGCTTACGATGGTGTTTATGATATTCGCAACTCATTTAGTCGCGGCTCTCAAGAAATTAAATTGAGTATTCGCCCTGAAGCTGAAGTATTGGGGTTAACCTTAACTGATTTAGCTAAACAAGTGCGTCAGGCGTTTTATGGCGATCAAGCTCAGCGTATACAGCGTGGCAGTGATGAACTGAAAGTGATGGTGCGTTATCCGCTAGAACACCGCCTATCTATCTCTGACTTGGAAGATATGTGGATACGCACGCCAAGTGGTGAACAAGTACCATTCTATCAAGTGGCAGATATTAGTATTGGTCAAGGATTCTCGGCCATTACTCGTATTAACCGTAAGCGTTCAATCACCATTTATGCCGATATTGACAGTGAAAAAGTTGAGTCAAGAGTTGTAGTCAATGAGATGAACGAAGACATTATCCCTAATATTTTAGCGGATTATCCAAGTGTGAGATACGGAGTTGAAGGGGCAAGTAAAGAGCAAGCGGACTTTTTAAGTCAGTTGGGTATGGCGGCCCTTGGTGCTTTATTTTTAATCTATGGCTTAATTGCTATCCCGACTAAATCTTACGTACAACCTATTGTTATTATGTCGGTAATACCTTTTGGTATTATCGGCGCCATTGTCGGCCACTGGATTTTAGGTAAAACCATTAATATGATGTCTATGTATGGTTTTATTGCGTTAACAGGCGTTGTGGTAAACGACAGTTTGATCATGGTTGATTTTATCAACAAAGCAAAAGGCACGGGCATGAAAATGATAGATATTGTTATGCAAGCGGGAACTCAGCGCTTTAGAGCGATATTGTTAACTTCACTAACCACCTTTTTTGGTATATTCCCCTTGTATTTTGAGACCAGCTTACAAGCTCAATTCATTATTCCAATGGCGATATCTTTAGGCTTTGGCATTATATTTGCCACGGTTATCACCCTGTTTTTGATCCCCTCTTTATATTTGATTAAAGATGATATTCATAACTTATTTAAGAAAAAAACATCTACTGTAAGTAATGAAGTGATTAATTAATTGCTTCAAAAAAGAAGATAAATTGTTAAGGAGAAAAAGCTTGGTTCAAGGGTATTTTATTAGCGCTAAAAATGAAAATATGAATGTGGTGGTTATCCACGAGTACATATCACGTTCTTATTGGGCAAGTAATATACCTTTTGTCACCATGGAAAAAGCAATTAAAAACTCGTTATGCTTTGGCGTTTTTACCGAGGATAATGAGCAAGTAGCCTTTGCTCGAATGGTGACTGACTGTGCTACTTTTGCCTACCTTGCTGACGTGTTTGTTTTGGTAGATCATCGAGGGCAAGGTTTGAGTAAATGGCTAATGAAAACAATTTTGGCACACCCTGAGTTACAGGACATAAGGAGAATGGCATTAGCCACCAGTGATGCCCATGGCTTGTATCAACAATTTGGCTTTAAAGCGCTTGCTAGCCCGCAAAGCTTTATGGAGTTACATAACGCGGATGTTTATTTGAACAATTTACCTGAACAAAGTTAAATAAACTGTTAAGTGATTCATTTTTTGTCACTAATACGTTAAATAGTCTATATTTAATGAATATAAAAGTTACAAGGATATGACTTCTAGTATCTCACTCGTAACTTAGTCCTTTTAGTAAGGTTTTGTTAAGTTGACAAAAATAATCCCATTGTTTATATCAAGTTTATCAACAAAAAATAAAATTGTTGTTGGCTTTTTTATTCCTATCCTTTTAATGGTTGCCATCGCCATTATTGTTTATTTTAATATAGAGAAACAAATTTCAACCTCAAAATGGGTAGAGCATACCCATCAAGTTGTTGCTGATGTACGTGAAATTCAAAAATTATTACTCGATATGGAAACGGGTGAAAGAGGATTTTTAATTACCGGAAAAGATAATTTCTTAGAACCTTTTAATAATGCTAAAAAACTATGGTCTGAAAAGCTATCAGCATTAAAAACTTTAGTCTCAGACAACCCTAAACAAGTGGAGAGGCTAAATACTATTGACCTATTACAAAAGCAATGGTTGATAAAAGCAGCAGGTGTTGAAATATCGACAAGAAGAAAAGTAAACAGCTATGACTTAAAAAGTATTGAGCAGCGGCAGAAAAGCAACTTAAATAGTAGCCCTATGGTGACAATGAAAGATGTTATTACGCTTATCGAACGAGAAACAGGTAAAGCGATTGTAGATCAAATTCGCATCATAAAAAATCAGTTTGTAGATACAGAAAATTCTTTAATATCCCTTCGGAAAAAAGAGGCCGTCAATGCGGCAAAAGTCACTAAAAGGGTAGTTGTTTTTGGGACTACACTTGCGCTGTTAATTTCTTTTATTTCCGCTTATTTTATTTTTATTAGCATTATTCGAAACCTTGATAACTTAATAAAAGGGACAAATAGAATAGCTGATGGCAATTTTTCTGCACCTATAGTTATTCATTCAAGAGATGAGTTTCTCACCCTTGCAAATTCGTTTAATTCAATGAGTCAGTCACTAGATAAATCCATCACTGAAATGGAGAATGCAGTTCAAGCCAAGGGGGAGTTTCTTGCTAATATGTCCCATGAAATACGAACGCCAATGAATGGAATAATTGGCATGGTTACCTTACTAGAAGATACTGAACTTAGCCAAGAACAGGCTGAATACCTAAGTAGTATTCGCAGTTGTGGTGATGGCTTATTGGTTGTAATTATCGATATTTTAGATATTTCAAAGTTAGAAGCAGGTAAGTTATCCCTTGAATACAAAGCCTTTGAATTAGCGAAAGTGATTGATGAAAGTTGTTTTCTACTCGATTACCAGGCATCGAATAAAAAACTTCAATTAGAGTCTTATATTGATCCTAGTGTAGCTAAAGCTTTTATTGGTGATCGCTTACGTATTAGGCAGGTTTTACTAAACTTGCTTAGTAACGCCATTAAATTTACCGATAAAGGTAAAGTTCAGCTGAAAGTCACTTACAGTAAAAAAATAAGTGATGGCCTTATTTTATTCTTTGAAATAAAAGATCAAGGTGTTGGCATTTCAAAAGAAAACCAAGAAAAACTCTTTCAACCTTTTTCTCAAGTAGATAATTCAACGTCAAGGAAATTTGGCGGCACAGGCTTAGGGCTTGTTATTAGTTCACAACTTGTTAAACAAATGGGTGGAGAGATTAATGTTGAAAGCGAAATCAATAAAGGCTCAACATTTTCTTTTTCAATACCACTGCAACAAACTGTTATTTCAAAAGAACAACAGCTTAGCAAACAAAGTGTAATGAGTGATAAACATAATGTGGCTAAAGAGCATCCCTTAGCTATTTTAGTGGCTGAAGATAATAATATTAATCAAATAATAGCTAAAAAACTGTTCAGCAAGTTGGGTTACAATATTACGTTAGTTAAAGACGGGCAACAAGCCGTTGATGCTAGTCAAAAAACTCATTTTGATGTGATATTTATGGATATGCAAATGCCAGTGATGGATGGCATTCAAGCAACCGTTGAAATTATAAAGCTACAACCTACTAATCACCCTCGCATTATTGCAATGACGGCTAATGTGTTGGAACAAGACAAGCAAAAATGTTTTGATGCGGGTATGGTCGATTTTATTGCCAAGCCTATTAGTGTTGATGAGCTTGTTGCTTCGATTGAACGTACAGGAAAACCATAATTACTATTTACCTAGCTTACGGACAACACACTTAATCTAAAGTTTTCTTAAAGCGCAGTGCCGCGACTAATAAACCTACAACAGTAAATGAAATTAGCCAAATCATATCAAATGTCATATCAACGACGGCAACGTCTCTAAGTACTACACCACGAATTAAGCGGATAAAATGAGTAGCGGGCAAAGCCTCTGACACATATTGAGCTTCAACTGGCATACCTTCATAGGGAAACATAAAACCTGATAGTAATATTGAAGGCAAGAGTACAAATACTGTCATTTGCATTGATTGTAGTTGATTTTTAGCTATGGTTGAGATCACTAAACCTAACACTAAACTGGCACAAATAAATAAAAAGGTGGCAAGGGTCAGTTGCGTTAAACCGCCGTTAATAGGAACGTTAAACAGTAGGTGCCCTATACCTAGAATAATGCTGACTTGCACTGCGCCGATGAATATATAGGGAATTATTTTGCCAATCATTAACTCTATTGAAGCAAGTGGTGTGGTAATTAACATTTCCATATTACCGCGCTCTTGCTCTCTAACGATGGCGGCAGAAGTGAACATTATCATGGTCATCGTTAATATAACGCCAACTAAGCCAGGCACAATGTTTACCACACTACGCTGTTCTGGGTTGTATAACAAAGTTACCTCAAAGGTTGGTGTATTACGGTTTGCGGGTTTATCTAAAAGCTCAACAAGTGGCATGTTGCGTAAACTTTTAATACTACCAGCAATGACAGTGTCTGAGCCATCTACTAGCCATTGGGCTATTGGACGACTGTTTTCTTGATCGCTTGAAGGTGGTAAACCAAATCCTACAGTTGGGTGCCTTACCAAGCGCTGGCTAACATCTTTAGGAATTATCAATACCGCCCTGACTTCGGCTTTATCAATTGCCGCTTGGGCGGCATTAACTGATGAGTACTGATGGGTAAACTTGACAATGCCCGTGGCGACCACCGTTTGTTTTAATACTCTGCTTAGTGCTGTTTGGCTGTGATCAACGATGCCAACAGGAATGTCTCGAATATTGGTATTAATAGCATAAGCAAATAACATTAGTTGAATAAAAGGTATCATTATCACCATACCAAAGGTCATCTTATCGCGTTTAAGTTGTAGTAACTCTTTTAAAACAATTGCTTGAATTCTAAGTAGTGATTTCATTAGTTACCTCCCTTTATTAGGTTTGAACCGGTACAGGTTACAAAAACATCTTCTAAACTCGGACGAACAATGACCATGGGATCGTTAGTCGGAACAATATTAAGTTGGCTTAAAAACTTCACCGGTTCAGCAATGCTTTTTTTCACTAATACGCGTAAGTGGGCACCAAGTTGAGCCGCAGAAGTTACTTCAGGTAAATTGATAAGTTGTTGCTTTAGTTGGCGTAAATTGTTAGAGGAAATCTCAACAACGTGCGCTGACATGCTGTTCATCAGCTCCTGTGGAGAGCCGTCAGCACGTTTAATGCCGTTCTCCAAAATAGCTAATTTATGGCAACGCTCAGCTTCGTCCATGTAATGGGTAGAAACTAATATGGTTGTGCCTTGATCACACAAGTCAAATAATTGCTCCCAAAATTCTCTGCGATTTTCAGGATCAACCGCTGAGGTTGGCTCATCTAAAAACAATAGTTTAGGTTTATGTATAACAGCCGCAGCTAAAGCTAAACGTTGTTTTTGACCGCCACTCATACTGCCTGAGAGCTGTGTTGAAAGTGAATTTAATTGATAAGTACTGAGTAGTTCTTCTACTCTTTTTTTATGTTCTTTAGGTGATAAACCATAGATTTTACCGATAAACTGTAAGTTTTCTTTAACGGTTAGATCATCATATAGAGAGAATTTTTGTGTCATGTAACCAATTTGCATACGAAGTTTATTGGCCTGATTTGGTAGGGTTAACCCTAAAACGTTAATGCTACCAGAGCTTGGTTTTAATAAACCCGTAAATAATCTGATAGCCGTTGTTTTACCTGAGCCATTAGGGCCTAAAAAGCCATAAATAGTTTTTTTCTCAACGTTTAAATCTAAAGTATTTACCGCAGTAACATCACCAAATTTCCGTGTTAATCCTTTGGCGCAGATTGCTATTTCATTAACAGTACTCATGGCATTTGTACTTGTGCCGGTACACCCATAGGTAAATTAGCCGCGCTGTTAGGTAATAAAACTTCAGCTAAATACATTAAGTTAGCGCGCTCTGCTTGGTTAAGAGCATAATAAGGGGTAAATGCTGGCTCAGAGGAAATCCAACGAACTGTGCCATTAAATGATTTTTCTAAACCGTCTACTTTAACTGAGAGTTGATCACCTGACTTAATTTTAACTCGATAAGGTTCAGGCACATAAACTCTAGCAAAGGGAGCATTACCAGCAAGTACGATAGCAACAGGACTACCTGCGGTTACTCTTTCGCCTAAGTTCCATGGTAAATTATCGAGTAATCCATCACGCTTGGCGGTGATGGTTAAATCCTGAAGATTCTTTTGTTCGCTGGTCAATACTGCGACAGAAGTTGCTAAAATGGCTTCAGCAATTTTTAAATCTTCAATGCGCGCACCATTTATCAGTTGCAGTAGTTGTTCTTGTGCACTGTTTAGTTTTGCTAAGTTCTCATCACGGGCTGCTAATGTGCTGTCGAGGGTGGCCTGGCTGGTGAGCTGCTTTTTAATTAACATTTTTGCTCGTTCATAGTTTGCTTCACTTTTAACTAATGCCGCTTTTGCTCCTGCAACTTGTGCTGAGGCCGCAGCAACTTCTTCTTCACGCGCACCATTATGAACTTTTTCTAAATTTGCTTTTGCTTGTAACATTTGAGCATGAGCTTTAGCGACTAAGGCAGTTTGTAAGGTATTATCTAATTGGACTAATATCTGTCCTTTTAATACTTTAGTCCCTGCTAAAATGGGTAATTGGGTGATGACTTCACTTACCGTTGCAGTATGAGCAATACGATCACGTTCTAATGTGCCAAGTGCAATACCTTTTTCATCGTTATTACATCCAGATAAAATAAGGAACAATAGACAAGTAAAAATAATTTTAACCATAGTGGGTAATCTCATTAATAAATAAGTTGAGTTCAAAAAACTATTTGTTTTTATAGTTTATGCGTTTAAATTAAAATGTAAAGAAGCCAACTTATATAAGTTGTTGATTTATATTGACTGTTGTTTTAGTGTTTTGTGAATGATACGACTTATTTCGCTGTTTTTGATTAATAGAAAATATAGCAATAACTATCATGCTGCTATGATAGCTATTACTTAGTATTTATTTTGCTAAGTGATTTTATTTATTAAGAGGTTTGTTTTGTCTAACTACTATCAGCGTTTTGTTCAAGTAATTAATTATATTGATGATAACCTTGAACAAGAACTTTCTGTGGAGAAGTTAAGTCAATTTGCTTATCTATCTAAATATCATTTTCATCGACAATTTTCTGCTTTATTTGATATGACTTTAGCTCGCTACATTCGGTTATGTCGCGATAAACAGGCAGGTTTTAAGTTAGCTTACCGCCCTGAATATAAAGTTATTGATATAGCATTTTCTTGTGGCTTTGAATCTCCAGAAGCTTTTTCTAGAGCGTTTAAAAAAAGTATTGGTCAAAGTCCTAGTGCGTTTCGAAAAAATCCCGACTGGAAAGCTTGGCATCAATACCATCAACCGTTAACTGAGCTGAGAATAAATAAAATGAAAAAACTAGAAAAAAACTATCAAACTAAGATTGTTGATTTTGATGAAACCAACGTTGCGGTTTTGATGCATAAAGGTGCACAAGAGCTTATTGGACAATCAATTCAACAATTTATTACTTGGCGACGAACAAATAAACTGCCGCCAACCATCAGTCGTACATTTAACTTACTTTATGATGATCCTTCGACTATATCTCCTGATGAATATCGTTTTGGTTTATGTGCATCAACTAATCAGACCGTTGATAGTAATGATTTTGGCATAACTAATAGTGTTATTCCCAGTGGTAAATGTGCTGTTATTCGACATGTAGGCTCTGATGATGAAATAGGTGTAATTGCAAATTACCTTTATGGGCAATGGTTAGAGCAAAGTGGTGAAACATTAAGGGATTTTCCTTTGTTTTTAGAACGAGTAAGTTTTTTTCCCGAAGTATCTGAGCATAAAATGATTACTGATGTATATTTACCACTTAATTGAAGGATAAGTATACATATTTTAAAGAGGATAAATAAATGGATTGTAGGCCATTATGAGAGCAAGTTTAAAAGCTAAGATTATTGAAGTTTGTGATAAAAAAATAGCAATGAAAGGTGATAATGTAGGCCTATCGTTTTATGCTTTTTTTGCTAATAAGAATGATGATCCTGAGCTGTTGATGGAAGCAGCACAATGGTGGATCATAACCCACCGGTTAGATCATTTTGAAAAAGCATTAAAAATTAAACTGATGGTTGAAGAAAGCTTTTAGTAAAAGGAGACTTTAATGAGCTAATTATGCCTGGCTAGATTGCCAATCAGGAAAAATAATTTTAATTTTTTTCTCAAGTTCCGCAGCAGAGAATGGTTTAACAATAAAGCTATTAACACCTGACTTTGCCGCTTCCATAATTTGTCTTTTCTGACTTTCTGCAGTGATTAGTAACACGGGGAGGGTCTTCAAGTAGTCATTTTGTCGGATAGCTTTTAATAATTGAATGCCGGTCATATGTGGCATGTTCCAATCAGAGACGACAAAATCAAAATCACCATTTTTCAACATGCGATAAGCAATAATGCCATCTTCTGCAGTAAATACATTTCTAAAACCAAGCTGCCTTAATATATGAGAAATAACATCTCTCATTGACTCTTGATCATCAACTACGAGAACTTTAATAAAACTCTCCTAGGTTAGTTTGTTATAACAGCTCACTAACATCTTCAATGATATCTTGAACATCATCTTCATCAAGATCGAGTACCGTTAGTGTTGATTCACCTATATATTCCCAGTCAGCACTTGGATGAAAGTATTTATGTAGATACACAATATTTTCAGCAAGCTTTAAAATGGCATAGCAAAGCTGAGATTCAGAACCATCAAGTTTATACAAAAACTCTCGATCATGATGACGTAAAATGAGTTGGCAAATGTCTTTGGGCAACCGCCATGAGCTCGCTACGTAGTAGCCAATAGTGGCATGATTAACACCATAGGTAGCTTCTTCTACTTCAGGTAAGGTAATGCTTGGAGTATTTTGTGCGTGCTCAAGTGTGCTTTGGTAATCTTGGTATTTTATTGACATCACCGGAATACCACAGTCGTGGAACAAGCCTAAGGTAAATAGCTTTTCGCTCGATAAGTTTTGTTTGATTTTTTTACCTATATGCACAGCGGTATTAGCAATGTTGTTAGAATTCTGCCAAAAATCATCTAAAACAATGCTGCAGTCGTGCTGTTTAAAACTTTGCTTAATGAGACTGCTAGTGACTAAGGTATTTATGCCATTAAGGCCAATGTAGCGGACTGATTTTTTGATGTCTGAGATGCTGCGGGCTAAGCCGTATAATGGTGAGTTAATTGTTTTTAATATCGTTGCACTAACGGCAATATCTTGCGAAATTGTAGCGGCTATGGTGTTGAGATCAATCTCTTGCTCAGCCATTAAACGTTGCAGTTTCAACAATAAATCGGGTTGGGCGGGTACAGAAAAACCACGACCAATATCACTTAAAACTTGTTCATTAATTTCTAGCATAGTTAAATAATAAGTAATTTGTTGATAAAAACAACGATTTTATTTTTTTTATTAAAGTATTTTTCAACTTATAGTTGATATTTGCCATATTTGGTCACAATTCATCATCGAAATGTCCTTATTCACTAAGTAATTAACCACAGTTTTTATGCAAGCTTAGGTTTTTTAGTAAAGGGGTAACAGTATGAGATTTAATATGACAAGTAATGAGAAAGACAAATGGGAAAGTAAAGGCAAAAAAAGGTTACATATTATAATCAGAACAATAAAAAAAATATTGCTCTTGTTAACAAGTTTGGCACTATTGTTTTTTGTTGTTTTTAATATGACAGAGCTAAGTTTTGCCCAAAGCGAGTCTAGTAAACTCATCAATGAAGAAAAGCAGTTTACTCAACGAATATCTCACCAAAATACTGATAGCACTGAGCGTTTAGCACATGCTAAAACTACAAAAATTTTACCTTCGACAAAAAATCAACATGAAGTATTTGATCAAATCCCTTATCAAGAAGTTAAATCTGGTAGTCTTTTTTTTAAAAGTGCACAAGGGTATTACTCACAGTTATCACAAAGTAGTGATTATAACGTTGAAGTAAATGGTTTACTGGCGCGAGTTTATTTTACTCAAACGTTTATCAATGAGAGTGATAAATTTCTTGAAGCAATTTATGTATTTCCCCTAAGTGACGATGCAGCTGTTGATAATATGGTGATGAAAATTGGTGAGCGCCGAATCTTAGGCTCAATTAAAGAAAAAAAACAGGCTAAAAAACTTTACCAACAAGCAAAAACACAAGGAAAAAAAGCAAGTTTAGTATCACAACAACGGCCTAATATGTTTACTACTAAAGTAGCCAATATAGCGCCACATGAAACTATAAAAATTTCATTAAGCTATCAACAAGCAGTTAACTTTTCTGAGGATGAATTTTCCTTGCGCCTACCCTTAACTATAACGCCAAGATACATTCCCCAAGTACAGGGGGGGAATAATTCAATGAGCTCTCATCAAACGGTCGGAAATTTATCCAAAGAAAGTGGTGGCCAAAGCACCAGTATAAACATTAACAAAATAAATCCCGTTATCGCCATCAATCAAAGTCATGGTTGGGCAATCAATAACGCAAGAGTTCCTGATGCAAGTGAAATTACTCCACCACAGGTGCATTTGTCGAAAGGTCAAAAAGCAACTGTGTTCATTAAAATAAATAGCAATTTAGCGTTAGCGAATGTCAGTAGTCAATACCATCGAGTAATTAAAAGCATGGCTCAAGGCCAATCAAATGTTGCCAATAATCACTCAGTAGTAGTAAAGCTCAGAGATGAAAACATATTGCTTGATCAAGATTTTGAACTTCATTGGCAATTAGCTGAAGGGGAGATACCTCAAGCCGCATTTTTTAGCGGCGTTGACGATAAATATAATTATGGTCTACTTATGCTAATGCCGCCAAAAGGAGAACTTGTTGAAGTGATCGCGAAAGAGGTTGTTTACATTATTGATACCTCAGGCTCTATGGGAGGAGTAGCGATTAAACAAGCTAAAACTGCATTAATTCAAGCAATGGACTACCTCAATACTGAAGACACTTTTAATATTATTGCTTTTAATGATCAAACTAACCGTCTATTTCGTGATAGCAAAGTATCAAGTGAAGATAATCGCTTTCAGGCAAAAAAATGGATCAGTAATTTACAGGCTGGCGGGGGTACTGAAATGTTGCCTGCCTTGAGCCTTGCTTTGGAAGGTAATCATAGAGGTGATACGGGGGAAACGTTATTCCACCGACAAGTTATCTTTATTACCGATGGAGCAGTAGGTAACGAGGCTGAATTGTTTAATGTTATTAATAATAAATTGCAGACAACTCGCTTACACACCGTAGGTATTGGCTCTGCGCCTAATGGCTATTTTATGAAACAAGCTGCAGAGGTTGGTAGAGGTACTTACCGTTATATTGGCAAAATTAATGAAGTACAACAACAAATGCAGCAATTGTTTGACGAAATCAGTCGTCCAATGATGGCCGATATTCATATTGACTGGCCAAGTAAGTCAGTCGAGATTTTTCCAAAAGAAATACCTGATTTATACGCGGGACAGCCATTATTAATAAGTGCAAAATGGCCGAGATTTGTGAATAGCAAACAAAACAATATTTATAAAGTAACTGTTTCAGGCAATTTGGCTGATAAACCTTGGCAGCAAAGTTTAACTATAAATTCAGCTCAAGCCGATAGACAAAAGTTTAATGGTATTAGTACGTGGTGGGGGCGCCAGAAAATTAAGCATTTGAGTCGTCAATTTCAAAAGAGTTTTGGTGAAAATAAAGAGCAACTAAAGCAACAAATAACTCAGTTAGCACTTAAGCACAGTTTATTATCTAGATTTACTAGCTTTGTTGCCATAGAAGAAAAAGTAAGTAGATCTGAAAATAGCCAACTAAAAAGCCAAGCTATTACTAACTTAATGCCAAAAGGCTCTACACAAGCCCTTCCTATGGCAAACACAGCTTTAGGGGTAGCTGGGTATTTATATCTAGGGGTTGCCATGTTAATTATTGCCATTTTTCTTGCCTTATTGTCATTACCACATTGGCTTATACTTCGGTTTAAATACCAAGACCGATTAAAAAAAGAACAACAGTCAAACAAGCAATTAACTGATTTGAATAAATGAAAATCAATTGGCGAAAAAGGTTTTCGATACAAGGTTTTTTGGTGAGCGTTTGTTTATTTGTCAGTATTGGCTGTTTTTCTCAATTCGGTTATATCAAAACAAAAGCGTATGTTGCTCAAATTTTACTTAATACTGCTTGGGAAAAAACACAAGAGCAATATCAGATTAAAAACCAATCAGATATTTTTTTGAAGGTTAAGCCGTGGCCGTGGGCAGATATTTTTCCTGTTGGCAAGCTAACTGTTCCTAGACTTAAGGTGTCATATATAGTGCTTAATAGTGATTCAGGACAAGCGTTAGCCTTTGGCCCCGGCCTGAGTGCAGTAAACAACAAATTAGTTTCTGATGCATACAGTACTCAAGTAATATCTGGACATCGAGACAGCCATTTTGAATTTTTAGCTAATATTGTTATTGGTGATGAGTTTGTTTTTGAGTCAACATCAGGGCAAGTGAAAAACTTTATTGTTAATCATTCTTTTGTTATAGATACTCGGGTCGATCAACTATATTTCCCTGATAATATAGATAATCAATCCTTGGGACTTGTATTAATAACCTGTTATCCTTTTAATAGTGCCACTGCTTCGACCCCGTTTCGGCTAGTTGTTGAAGCAAATGAATTTAACAATAATACTATTTGAAGTTAATAAGGAAAAGAGATGGCAGGTGTAAGTTTATTAGCCCTAATTGATAAAATAGCCGTAGTTTTAGATGATGTTGCTTTAATGACTAAGGTGGCAGCTAAAAAAACGGCTGGAGTTTTGGGTGATGATCTTGCTCTTAATGCTCAACAAGTTTCAGGGGTTAATGCCGACAGAGAGCTTCCCGTTGTTTGGGCTGTTGCTAAGGGCTCTGCTAAAAACAAGCTCATTCTTGTACCTCTTGCTTTATTAATAAGTGCCACTCTGCCTTGGTTAATAACACCGTTGTTAATGATTGGCGGCATGTTTTTATGTTTTGAAGGTGTTGAGAAAGTTGCACATTCATTGTTTGAGTCTAAAGAAGATAAACAAAAAGCGCATTTTGAATCACAGCAACAGCTACTCACTGATAACCTCGATATGGTCACAATCGAAAAAGATAAAATTAAGGGAGCAATTCGAACTGATTTTATTCTCTCAGCTGAAATAATTGTTATTGCCTTAGGTACCGTTCAGCAAACAAGTTTAACTAATCAAATATTAGTTGTTTCATTAATTGCCGTGCTAATGACTGTTGGTGTTTATGGTTTGGTTGCTGCTATTGTTAAACTAGATGATGCAGGCTTATATTTATTACACACTGAAAGTTCAAATACTAAGTCAGAGGGCTTGTTTCTAAAATCAAAGCATGCTCTTGGTCATTTATTGTTAAGTTTTTCCCCTAAACTGATGAGATCGTTAACTGTAATTGGCACTATTGCGATGTTCTTAGTTGGCGGAAGCATTTTAGTTCATGGCATTCCTCAAATACATCACTTAATTGAATCGTTAGTTGAAGCTAGTCACTCTTGGCCTCTTGTTGGAGGCTGGGTTGCATGGATTACTCCACTTTTTGTTGATGCCATAATTGGTATTGTTGCAGGGATAGTTACCTTGCTCTTGGTCAAGCTATCCAACAAAATGTTTAAAGGAGGTAGAGATATATGAAGAAAGTCGTTTTGTATACCATGAATAAATGCCCTCACTGTGAAACGGCAAAGAGCTATCTTGATAAACAAGGTATTAACTATCGGTTGTGTAATGTACAAACACCTAAAGGGCAAAAAGAGTTTGCTAAACTGCGTTTACGTGGAGTACCAGTGCTCAAAGTTGGCGATCAAATTTTAAATGGATTTTCAGTGAAAAAATTTAACCAACTTTATCAATGAATTGGCAAGACCTTACAAAGTTTAATTTATAGGCTATTTCACTGTTGAACCATTAAAATTTTATGTTAAGCTTGTTGATATCCATAATTTAAGTGTGGTTTAATTGTTGTCATGGAAGCTTAATGTTTAAGTTCACTTTATTTATTACTCTGTTTTTTTCAACCCTCAGTTTTTTAGGCAATTCAGCCGATCTACAAGTTAATAAGCTTTCCGCTATGATTGAAAAAATCAACTTAGAGCCTTGGGATAGTTATCAAAAACTTATAGAGCTAGAACCAACTTTTATCTCCGTAAGTAATGAAGAGCGATTATGGTTTTTATTACGAAAAGCCCAAGCTGAAAATTTGCTGTACTTTTATGATGATTTTGCATTCACGGTTCAACAAGCACAATTGTTGATATTACAAGATACCCCAATAGAGTTGATAGCACACTTCAAGTTTTATCAAGGTGTCGTTGTTCAGCGTAAGAGTCAATATAAAAAGGCCATTGCTTTATTTCAGGAAGGGATGGAAGCTGCGAAAAAAGAAAATCTCAATCATCTCTACGTAGAAATCAAGCAAGAAATGGCATACACCAAAAGCTTATATGAGAATTATGCTATTTCTTTAGCAGATCTTCAAGAAACCTACATTGAAGCTTTTGCTTTACAAGATGATTTATTAGTTGGAGTCATTAATGAAAATTATGGTGCTATATACGGTTTTATGCATGAATATGAAAAATCGATGGAGTACTATCAAAAGGCTTTAGCCATTTACCAACGTTTAGGGTACCGAGCTCATATCGCTGAAGCTATTTACGGTATATCGATTACTTATCGATATTGGAAGAAATATGACTTAGCAATAGAAAATTTTAAACGTTACCAAGAGGTGGTTAATTATACACCAAATAGCGACATTACTTTTTTTTCTTACTATGGTTTAGGTATGACTTTAGCTGAAAAAGGCGATTGCAGTGAAGCAATTGCTACAATTAATCAAGCTTTAAAATTAAATGGTGATCCAGATTACAATGCTGAATTATACAAGCGTAAGGCTCAATGTCTGTTAGCAAAAAACCAAATTACGGAGGCTCAAGAGACCTTAAGTTTGGCGAACGATATTTTTGATTCATTACCTGAGTTAGTTGGTACAAGATGGCAATTAGAAGTTATAAAAATTGCAGCTGATATTGCTTATAAGCAAGGAAATGTAGATAAAGCTTATCAGTTATCGACAAGTTATTACCAACAATATAGCAAGTTAATCAAAACGAGTTATTCTGAACGCTTAGCCAATCTAAGGGTTTCTTTAGAGGTAGAACAGAAAAATATTGAAATTGCATTCTTACAACAACGATCTCAAGTACAAAAACTTGAGGTAGAAAAAGAGCGACAATTAAATAAAAACCAACAATATTTAATATTCTTTGTCGTTCTTATTGTGGTTATTGGTCTCATTATTGTTTTAATTCAGCGTAATAATAATAAAAAAGTTTATGCCTTATCAATTAAAGACCCTTTATCTAATCTTTATAATCGACGTTATATATTTGATTTGCTCACCACAAGGTTAGACAACAATACTTCTCATCCTCCTCAAATGTCGATAATGTCGCTTGATATTGATAATTTCAAGGAAATCAATGATAAATATGGACACCCTTTTGGTGACTATGTTATCAGTAAAATTGCTGAAATAGGCCTAAATACTCTTAGAGCTGAAGATGTTATGGGGCGTATTGGTGGTGAAGAGTTTTTGTGCATATTAACCCGAATTGATTCAGTGCAATGCTTACGGATAGCTAAACGTTTACTAAAAAACATTGAACGGTTTAATTTTGAATATGTTGATGGAAAGCATAAGGCTCAAGTACACATTACTGTTAGTATTGGAGTTTCTCATACAGAGCACCTTAATGCAGTCAATATTGATTTAGCTGGCAGCGCAGCTTTATATAGCCAAGCGGATCAGGCGCTATATTATGCTAAAAGTTTAGGTAAAAATACTGTTGCCGAATATAGTCAGATTAGCAATTAACCTGCTTTTTACATCACGTTGTTGAATAATATGCCAGCAAAACAAGCTATTGAGTTACTACAGCGTTATATTAAATTCTTAGGGTATAAACCTGTTATTCATTTTGAATTAGAGGGGTGTTATTCTTTTTCGTTGCAAAATAAAAACAAGAAACTTGATTTTTCTGCCGCTAATTCTATATTGTCATCGTTAAATGTTGATGGAGAATTAGTACCTGAATATTGGTTGAACCAATGGGAGTATGTGTCAAATTTCAATGGACAATCACCACTGAAAGAAGCAAATGATCTTGATGTTGTCATTAATAATTTACCCTCTGTTTTAGCCTTACAAGGTGTCGAGCAAACTTTAATTAAGCCTGTCGTTTGGTCTGGAGATTGCGGTAAATTAGCGTTCAATTGTGAAAATGTATTTACCACAGACTATCGTGCCGTGCATATTCCCAATGCAGTGCAAATTAATGTCAGTGTCGTTAATCAAAAAAATGAGAACATGGTAGCGACTACTGTATTTGGGGATTACCTTCAAAATGCATTCTTGCAAAGTAGCTTAGCGTGTTGTTTATTATACTTACCTGAAGAAGAAGCTTTTGAACGTTTAGCACTAAAAACACGTTATGGTTTAGCGCAGGAGTTATGTTCACCAGTGAATATTTCAGGCGGGCACCAAGGCAGTATTGCGTTATATAAAAAGGTAGGTAAACATAATCAACCAATGGGAATAAGAACTCTATTGGTTGACCAACATAATAAGGCCCTTGTTAATGAATACAATTGGCAAGAAACAGCTCGTATTGAACACAGACTTGGTGCTTCAAGTGTTCATTACTGTGCATATAGTAATGTGGTCTTTGCTTTACTTAATATAATTGAGGCTTTGCACTTTTATAAAGATCAGAAAAAGCTTTCAATAACTCCAAAAGACGTCTGCTTGCCTAGCTCATTAAATGATAGTGATTTAGGTCAGGGAGCAATTACTTTATTCAGGGATAGTCAGTGGTTTAATCAAGCTATTAATACCATACAAAATGAATTTATTGATGAAATGTCTGCTGAGTTACCAGAAAAGCTTGGTGATAAATTAAAAAGTAGTATTCTAAAGAAGTATCAATTCACGGGTGAAATTTACCTTGAGCAATAGCTAACCTAGGTTTTAATTAACAACGAAATTATAAATGATGCATCAGTTATGACACAACATTCCTCTCAATTAACAATACCGTTATTATCTGGCTTTTCTGTCGATGAGAAACGACGTGAGCTGCAAGTTTATTTTCAAAAAACTTGGAGCACTTATGAATCACTATTCTCACTGATTAACACAGATAGTGCTTATTACTTAAGGCCTGAGCCTTTACGGCATCCATTGATTTTTTACTTTGGTCATACAGCAACATTTTTTATTAACAAATTGATATTAGGCAAGTTTATTAGCAAGCGAATTAATCAAAAGCTGGAAGCAATTTGTGCCGTTGGTGTTGATGAAATGAGTTGGGACGATCTTAATTCCGAACACTACGACTGGCCTAGTGTGGATGAAGTCCGTAGCTATCGCTTGCAAGTATTCAATATTGTTGAAGAACTTATAGATACCATGGCGCTGTCTTTACCTATACAGCAAGACTCTTTGGCTTGGATCATTTTAATGGGATGTGAACATGAACGCATTCACCTTGAAACGTCTTCCGTTATTATGCGCATGTTACCACTGTGTTATTTAACTGAAAATGAGGCTTGGCAGCCATGCTCATTTAGTTCAACGCCACCATCAAATGAATTTTTACCTATTGTTGAGCAGGCAATAACCTTAGGTAAACCTGAAAGTGATGAAACTTTTGGTTGGGATAATGAATATGGTAAGAATGTTGTTAATGTTAGAGGGTTTAAAGCATCTAAGTATCTTATTTCAAATCAGGAATTTCTAGTCTTTATGCAAGCCGGTGGTTATGCATCCCCTGAGTTTTGGAGTGATGAAGGCCAGCAATGGTTAGCTTTTAAAAAACCGACAATGCCTCGCTTTTGGCAGGTAAATACCGGTAGTGATACGACGAGTAAAGTAAGTTATGTTCAACGTAATTTATTAAGTGAAATACCTTTACCTTTAGATTGGCCAGCAGAAGTTAATTACTTAGAAGCTAAAGCCTATTGTAATTGGCAAAGCTCTGTTAATTCGGTGTTTATTCGATTACCCACTGAAGCAGAGTGGCTTGTATTAAGAGATAAAATCAACAGTGATCTGCCTCAATGGCAAGAAGCACCTGGCAATACGAATTTGGAATACTTTGCTTCTTCTTGTCCTGTTAACCGATTTGAAACTGATGGTTTTTTTGATGTTTTAGGTAATGTTTGGCAGTGGACTGAGTCAGCGATTGATGGTTTTGCTGGCTTTAAAGTCCACCCATTATATGATGATTTTTCAACACCTACGTTTGACGGACGGCATAACTTACTTAAAGGAGGTTCTTGGATTTCAACGGGAAATGAAGCACTTAAACACTCTCGGTTTGCCTTCAGGCGCCATTTTATGCAACATGCTGGCTTTAGAACGGTTATGTCAGATGTAGCAGAAATACCAACGCTTGATGTGAACTTATATGAAACAAATCCTAAGGTTTGTCAGCAACTGGAAAGTCATTATGGACAAAATTACTTAACGATCACAAACTATTCGCAGAAAATTGTTAGTGTGGTGATGGAATATGTTGAGCAGTGCAAAATTACGACGGATAAGTTGTTAGATTTAGGCTGCAGTGTCGGTCGCTGCTCTTTTGAGTTTGCGAAGCATTTTAATCACGTGGATGGTGTGGATTTTTCTGCTAGCATTATTCAACATGGGGTTAAATTACAAAATAATAAGCGTGTAAAGTATGTAATTGAGCAAGAAGGAGAAATTGTTGATTTTAAAGAGGTTGAATTATCGTCATTAGCACTTAGTGAATCAGCTAGTCATGTTAATTTTTATCAGGGAGATGCCAGTAATCTTAAAGATATTTTTGAAGGCTATGACGTAATTGTTGCTCAACATGTTCTAGAGAAAACCTACCATCCTGCGCTGTTTTTAAAAACAGTTCAGCAGCGACTGAAGACTAATGGTTTGTTAATTATTGTTTCTAATTATCAATTTAGTGAACAAAGCACTGAAAAATCTAAATGGTTAACAGGCGTAAAGATCAATGGAGAAAATGTTTGTGGAATTGATGGCTTATTGCCATTTTTATCTGATAGTTTTAATCTGATTGGACAGCACGATCTAACCAGAGTATTAAAAGAAAATCAGCGTAACTTTCAAGTTAGTCATTGCCAATTAACTGCATGGCAGTTAAAAATCTAGTCGTTCTGTTGAGTGTGCAATTCAAAGAGTTCATGCACTATATTTGATGGATCTTTAAAAGCAGCGTAACGCCCCCAACGGTTTTCGTTTGGAGTTTGGTGAATAAAACTAACACCATGAGCTTTAAGTTGTTTAATTTTACTGTCTAAATTTTTTACTGTAAATAACAAAGTAGAGTTTGAGTGATAGCCATGCTCATAGTCTACGCCAGTCATACTGCCTTGAAATAATATAATTTCGTGCTGGCCGCTTGCAAGTTTAATGCAATCATCATGCTCTTCTATAAGGTTAAGTCCAAGCACATCTAAATAAAATGTTTTTGATAATTTTAAGTTGTTAACAACTAACAAGGTTTGTGGGTTTGCCATAAAAATCCGAAGAGGTGCTGTGTTGGTTAAATTAATTAAACATCATAAGAATAATAAAAACTAAAGGTGTAATTGCCGCGACTAAAAAGCATTTTAAACAAATAACAAAAAATGTTAACTCTCTACTTTTTTTTATATAAACTGAATTTACAATTGCTGTTGCTGGTACCGCGAATATGCCAACTAAAAGTGCACCTAACCCAAGCCAAGATCCGTTTCCTGTGTTCATCTCTATGAGAATGTAAATAAATAAACATTGTAATAACAGTGGGATGAGTACCCCGATAAAATAACGCATAATTTCAGTCTAGGTAACTTATAATGTAGTGACAGTAATGCATTGTGCCTATTAAGCATGGCTAGGGCAAGTCAAAAGTAACATGGTTACTCGATACAAAAGCCATGTTACGTATGAAAATTTCATTGAAAGTCAGAGAATAGCACGGTAACAAGTTTTGATTATAAAAATAAATTTTAGACAATAAAAAAGGCTAACCTTTCGGTATAGCCTTTTATTTTTATTACTAAATTAACTATTAGCTAGTTTAGTAATAAATGATTCACATCATTAATTAAAGAGCAACGATGTTTTCAGCTTGAGGACCTTTTTGGCCTTCAGTTACTGTGAATTCAACTTTTTGACCTTCAGCAAGAGTTTTGAAACCGTCACCAACGATAGCGTTGAAGTGAGCAAAAACGTCAGGACCGTTTTGTTGCTCGATGAAACCAAAACCTTTAGCTTCGTTAAACCATTTTACTGTACCAGTAGTTGTAGACATAATATATCCTATTAATTTATTTGAGTAATATAAGCCCCTTAACTTTTAAATAAAGCTAAGTAAGCTGTTGAGCTAAAAGGGTTACTAATTACTTATAAAACAGGACGAGGTACAATTAAAACTTCGATATTGTGTACATAAATATTAAAACTTACTTTCAAGCGAGCTAATTGTATACCTAAGAGAAATTATGTCAATCTTTTTATGAGTTATTAGCTGATATGGCAAGCTCAACTGCTTTTTTAGCGTGGATATAAGTCGTATCAACTAATGGGATTTTGGTGTCTTGTTGTTTAATTAACAGCCCAATTTCAGTACAACCTAAAATGATGGCTTGAGCGCCTTGTTCAGATAATTTTTCGATGATATTGAGGTAATCAACTTTTGACTTTTGGCAAGTATTACCTAAACAAAGTTCATCGTAAATAACTTGGTGTATAACTTTTCGATCATTTTCATTGGGAGTAATAACAGACAGACCATAATGATTAATTAGCCGGCCTTTATAAAAATCTTGCTCCATCGTATAGGCTGTCCCTAAAAGGCCAACTTTAGTGAATCCTTGTTTGATTACGTGCTCGGCAGTGGCATCGGCAATATGAATTAGTGGAATATTGATGTCTTTAGCTATATCTGGAGCAACCTTATGCATAGTATTTGTGCAAATAAGCAGAAAACTAGCACCGGCCAATTCAATATTTTTTGCCGCACTTGATAATATTTCTCCGGTAGCTTTCCAGTTTCCTTGTTGCTGGAGCTTTTCAATTTCAGCAAAATCGACACTGTTAAGTATTATTTTTGCTGAGTGCAATCCACCTAACGACTCTTTTACTAATTGGTTAATTGTTTGGTAATAGCCAAGTGTGCTTTCCCAGCTCATGCCGCCTAATAAACCAATAGTTTTCATTTCATTATATGTCCATTAAATTTTAGTTAGAATAACTTTAAGTCCTAAAGCTATCATTAATCCACCAAAAATTCGATCAATCCAATGACCCATTAACTTAAACTTTGCATTTACGGCTGAGCGAGAAAGTAAAAAAACTACTGCTGAAAACCAAGCCAGTTGAATGAACATCATCCAAAGTCCGTAAATAGCGATTTGATAAAGTGGCATATCAGGAGACAAGACAACGGTAAATAGTGCTACAAAGTAAATTGGTGCTTTTGGGTTTAAGGCATTACAAATAAAGCCGATGGCAATACTTTTTTTTGCTGAATATGCTTTAACATCGACGTTATTTGGAGTGTTCTCATTTATTGACGGTTCAGCGCGAAGCCCTTTATAGCCTAAATAAAAGAGATAACAGCCACCCAAAATTTTAATTACCCATAAAGCGGTTTCAGAGCTAGCAATAATCGCAGCCAAGCCAAAAGCAGAGTAGATGATATGAATAGATAAGCCAAGGGCAATGCCAATACTGCACATTAAACCTGCTTTTTTTCCATGGGTTAACGTTTGCTGAGAAACAAGAACAAAATCAGGACCAGGGGAGGCGGCCGCAAGTAAATGAACGGTAGTAATTATTAATAAGCCTTGAAGTAAGTCCATGGGTTTCCTAGTTAATATGTTTTTTAGAAAGCTTTCTTTATAATAGTGAATTAAATCATTGTTAAACTATAAAGTTTACTTTTATAGCGTTGGCGATCATCTTCTTTATATGTCCACTCTATACCACTTTTTAGGGTTATGATTGCTTTGTTTTTCTTGCCAGACAGATAGTAAATTTGAGCTAAACCTACATATGCTTGGTGGACATAAGGAGCCATTGCTATTACTTTTTCAAAGTACTCTTCTGCCTTTCTAAGTTTATTTTCACTTTTTGCAATATACGCTTGTTCAAGCCAAGTATAAGGATTGGGATCATATAAGTTGTCAATTTTATTTTCAATTAACAGTAGCTCTTCATAACGTTGTTGACTATTAAGAAAAACAGCATAATTTTGTAATGTATTGAGATTGTTTTTATCTTGTTTGATTGCTCTAAGGTAAAACTTTTCAGCCGTTTTTATATCACCATTTCTACGATGCAGAACGGCTAGTAAATTGGTTATATTCGAAGATTTGTTATCATATTGATAGGCGAGATCAGCATTAGAAAACGCAGCATTTAAATTGCCTTCGATCATAAACTGGGCAGCTATATTTATATAGTACATAGAAAGTAATGAATTTTTCATTACTGCTTTGCTCGCCCAGTTTGTATTGACGGGAAAGTAGTCGATAACAATTGCTGGTTTATTGAAATAGAAAAAATCTTTATTAGGCACGAAGGTTGGATCATAAACCAGTGCCTGTACATGAGAAGAAGATAAAATAATATTATCGTGCTTTTCAAATACGGGTAATGTTTTTACTTCTCTGTAAGAAACCTCAATGGCCACTGTTTTAGCTAGTGCGGCAGTTAATATTGCTAAGCTCATGCAATTGCCTTTATTTAATCGCATAGATTTTTCTGCAATAAAGGTTTCTCCATAATATGTGAAATTTCCTAATCGTGTATCAAGAAAATTTGCTAATGCCTGATGAGGTTTAATATCTAAATTGAGTTGTTGATGGTAATACGTTAAAAATTCATTTTGCTGTTTCTTTGATAGTGCAAATATAGTTTCAGCAGGAATTAGCTCTATTTCATCTGTATTGAAAAGGCCATGGTTTACTTTTAAAGCGGGCAGTTCATGAATTACTATTTTTGATTGTTGTTCACTTTTTAAGTTGGAGCAGCCAATAGTAGATGAGAGTAATATAAAAGTCAGAACGCTTTTTATCATAAATTATTATCTTCCATGTTAACGTTTTAATCGTCCTTTGTATTTTTATACGAAGGCTTTATTAGTTAAACAATAAACATTGTTTAACTATTTGTCTAGTTCCTATTTATTAAGACAAAATAAATGCTCAGCTATGTTGATTTAAGATGGGAAAATGGGGTCGTCGATTGTTATCAAAATAAAATAGTGCCTGATGAGCTTGAGTATGGTGGTAAGGTGTAAAATTTTATTAAGTTAAAAGATGGGCATTACCAGTTAAGAATTGAAGCCAGTCGTTTAAATCGCTGACATCGTTTTTTGTCTTTATGAAAGATCATCTCACACTAAGCTTTTAACCTGTTAGAAATTTATAGGGACAAGTAAAAGGGCCCACAGACTTTGTTAGCCCTTTTAGTTTTAGCATATCCCTTAATTCTTTTTTAGGTATCTTATTTTTTAGGGATTAATTTTAGATCATGAAAATCAAAACTAAAGTCAGTTAGATTTGATACGGCTTTCATAGTGACATAGTTAATACTGCCATCGGGATTTAAATTGAAGTTTACAAAGGCATCAGCTTCTAAGGTTCTATCATCCCAGCGAACAATAAAGGTATTGTATTGATAATGCTCTAGCGTGCCTTTAAGCTCTGGGGTATTACTAAATTGCATGATTAATTTGTTTTTAGCTTCAGTTATGTGAATTTCACCATACCAATTATCGACATAGGTTTGTGCATAGTTAGCTTGTGGCAATGATGGTTTTGAGTCCTTTGCAACACTTGCAGATTCATCAGCTAAGCGTTTTTTCTCTTTTGTTAAACGTTTTTGTTGCTTCTCATAATAATAATCAGTCCAGTCTTTTTCTGGTAACTTCATATATTCATTTAATATTTGGCGATAAATAGCGTTAAAAGCGTAACCTGATTGTTGGTTGGTTAGAACAACCATGGCCAAGTTCTCTTCTGGCACCATGACTACTTTAGAAACCATACCTAAAATACCACCGCTGTGATGGATAAGTTTAACTCCATGATAATCGTTTAAGAACCAGCCTAAACCGTAAGCATAAAAATGAGTTTTATCATTGCGCTGAGCCGCTTCTGATACTGATAATAGTGTACGTGCTTGCCACATGGCTCTGCTTTGTTTTGCACTAAAGAGACGTTTTTCACTATTTTTATCTTTCTCAGTAGCTTCAATATAAACGCCTTGTTTTAATTGAGCTTTTAACCATAACGACATATCGTTTACACTTGAGGCAACTGAACCAGCTGAGGAAAATTTTTCTAAAAAATTACCACCTACAACATGCAATTTACCTTCTAAAGGAACATGAGCACGTGCAACGTTTTTATTGTTTTTTTCTATTTTAGAAAAGGCTGACTTTGTATTCTTCATGCCTAGTTCTTTAAAAATTCGTTGCTCTATGTTTTCCTGCCAAGATTTGCCAGTAACTTTAGCAATCACTTCTCCTGCAATAACATACATCAAATTATCGTAAGCAAATTCACTTCTAAAGCTCGAGGTTTGAGGTAAATGTTTTAATGCTTTAATGACATCTTTTGTGGTGAGGGTTGTTTCTGGCCAAATGGTTAAATCGCCAGCTCCTAAACCTAAGCCACTATTGTGTGACAATAAATCGATAATAGTAAACTCACGAGTGACATAAGCATCAGGCATTTGAAATTCTGGAATAATATCGATAACTTTCGTGCGCCAAGTCAACTTACCTTCATCAACTAAACCCGCTATAAGAGCGGTTGTCATTGCTTTGGTATTTGATGCTATGCCAAAAAGGGTGTCTGAATTAACTTTTGCTTTTTTGCCAGACTCAACAACACCAAAACCTTGACTAAAAACGACTTGATCATCCTTTACAATCGCCACTGCAACACCGGGCACTTGAAATTTTTGCATTGCCTTGGTAATGGCTTTTTCAACCTTCAGGTTTTGTTTTTGGTAGTTTTCATTCGCCGCAATGCTTGAGGTGGAATAAGTGACACAGGTAAATGTTGATATAAAGAGTGAGGTTATCAGTAATAACCTAGATGCTTGTTTCATAAAATGTCCTAACTATTTTTAGTATTGGATAAGGTGCGTTAGCAAGGTATCTTAAAAATAGTAAGCTGCATAGTTTGAAGTTGTTAGTTTATTTAAATACTTACGCGTAAATGGAAAGTAAAGTTTGCTTTGTACTGGGAAATAAGGTCTATATTTTATTGACTAGAGGAGAATGTAGGTTATAAAAAAGCTATTCAAATGAATAACTTTTTCTAGAGATAACCGAATAACGTTAATGGCTGTCATCATGAACGATGTCATCATAACCTTTTGCTAACGTAATATGGTGGATCCACGTTGAGCCGTTTTCGCCATGGGAGACCCAAATTTGTGCTCTGCCCCGTTGAAAAACTTTAATTCCTAAAGAAGCGTTTGAGTTGCTACCGCATTTTTTAGGACCACCACGACAAGGTTGTGCATCACCATTATCATCACTGCTTGCAATCGTGCTGTCATAATCATCAATATGATTATATATAGCTGTTAGTAGTTCATAATCATGATCGTTTGGCCATTGGCTGGCTAAATCGTCGGAATAATCCATACAAGTTTTTTGACTTGAGCCATCTTCACTGGTGTGTCCTAAACCATATATATGCCCCATCTCTTGACACATAACGTGATTGCGATAATCATCTGTATCACCCTCCATATAGCTATCATTCATTTTAGCTACACCTTTAACAATATGGCCATTAGAGTCAATGTTGATAGAGGCAAGTCCTGCCCAACCATTGTAGCCATATCCTGCGTTGCATACTTTCATTTTTCCAGTTTTTGCGCTGCAGCGTTTTCGAATACGAGATCTATCATCCTCTGACTCAACAGTATGAGAAATAGGGCCATATTTCTCCCATGCTTCAATGGAATTATCAAAAGAGCCCTGCCAATCTATGGTTACACTGTCAATTACAGGTAAATTGACCATTGTCGTTGTTTTTGCCCAGTGATATGTCGACCAAGAATGATCTGCCAATGCCGTTGTTGATAGTGTTGATATGATAATTAAAGAAGTGGTATTTATGAGTTGAACAAATTTCATAATTAATGCCTTAATTCAATACATCCACAGTAAACTATAGTTGAGAAAGCTCAGTTACTACAGTTGATAGTTCCACTTTTAAAGACCTTAGTTGATAAATAAGGTTTTTTAGTTAGTCGTCTACCTCATCCTCGACAACAATTTCACTCTCAGCAATACCTGCTTGCTGCCATTCTTTAAAAGCAGGTAAATTGAGCATCATTGTCATGTAAATTTTAACCTCTTCGGGGACTTCAATTTCATATGTTGTAAAACGAGAAACTACTGGCATATACATAGCATCAGCAATAGAAAAGTCACCAAATAAAAAACTTTCCTTCCGTATATTATCGTTAAGGCATTGTTGCCAGATATCAATAATGCGTTTGATATCGTTTTTAACGCCAACTGACAATGTTACTGATGACGGTTTACGGCGACAGTTCATCGGCAAGCGGTTACGTAGATGTAAAAAACCAGAATGCATTTCAGCAACAATGGATCGTGCTGTTGCTTTTTGTTTTATATCATCAGGCCAAGCTTCATCATTAAGATAGTGTTCATTTATATATTCACAGATGGCCAAAGAGTCCCAAACCTGAATGTTATTATCTATTAAGGCAGGTACTTTAAAGTTAGGGCAAATTCCTGTCATTTGATCATGCATATCTGGAGTGAATAAGGTAATTCTTTGTTCATCAAAATTAATTTCAAAATAACGCAATAATAGCCAAGCCCTTAACGACCATGATGAGTAGTTTTTATTGCCGATAATAAGTTTCATTTGTTGTCCTTTTATTAAATTAATGGCATGACAATAATTAATTTTTAAAACATCGGCAAACCAATAAATATGATGTTTGTTATCAATAAAATTGATGTTATCTAATAAACTAAACTGATAAATTACTGTTAATCGATTGATCACATACAGGGGGAGCTTGATGGCAACAAAACAAAAGAAAATGGATTTTGATTTATTAAGAACATTTATTGCTGTTGTAGATAATGGTAGTTTCACTCGAGCAGCAGGACAAATTTATCGTAGTCAATCCGCTATCAGTATGCAAATGAAGCGATTAGAAGGGCAACTCGGTCAAGCTTTATTTTATCGTAGCTCAAAAGAGTTATCGCTAACAATCGATGGTAAGGCATTAATTCCATACGCTCGTCGATTATTAAGTTTACATGATGAAGCAATAAACAGTTTTAAAGGTGGTAGTAAACTTAATGTTATTCGTATTGGCTGTCCTGATGATTATGTTCGCCATTTAGTACCAGTGCTCATTGGTATCTTTAGAGAAAACTTACCAAACGTTAGTACAACTGTGGTCAGTGCAAGTTCAGCTGAGCTTAGACAAAAAATGGATAAAGGTGAGCTTGATGTCGCTATACTTACTCGTATCCCCAATACCAATGAAGGTGAGTTGATTTATCAAGATCATGGTGTTTGGGTTTGCTCAAATGAGCAACTGTTAAGTACAAGGCCGATACCACTCGCTTTATTTGATCCAAGCTGCAAGTTTAATAGTACGGTCATCGACGGTTTAGAAAAAAGAGAAATTCCCTATGACCTAATTTGTCAAACCAGCAACAGTAGTGTGCTCGTAGAGTTAGCGAGAAGTGGTGTGGTGTTAACGGTATTAGCTAAAAGTACGATACCTGATGATTTGTTGACCATTGACACTAACGATAAATTACCAACATTACCTGTAGTTGAAATTGTAATATGCCTAAATGGCGCAAATCAACGTATTGAGAGTTTATCCTTGAGAAGTATTGCTCAGCAGTTGGCTGAGCTTGTTGATAAAAAGTAACTTAGTGGCAATTTTTATTAATCGCTTTATTCAACTCAAGTTTGTTCTTGTCAATTTCTGCACTAGATTTATAAGTGCGTTCACCAGTTGGTGACATTGTATAAATACGACCTGATTGTGTTAAAACGGCAAGTTGACTCTTCATCTGATCACAAATGGCGTTAACTTTATTATCATGCTCCGCTTTCTTAGTTTGTGTTTGAGCTTTTTCTTTTTTTACCTTTTGATAGTCTTCTTGCCAAGTACCTGCTTTAGGAGTTGTAATAATACTTGTATTCGTTGCTTTTTTCTTAACAACCGTAGATTCCAGCTTCTCTGGTGGACGATCCCCAAAATGTATATTGCCCTCCTTATCGGTCCATTTATAAATGTCGGCATTAGCGTTAGCAATGGTAAAAGAAAGTAATAAAAGAATTTTTTTAATTTTAAGCTCCAGTTAGTGAATAGTTAGTTAGTATTATCGAATTAATATAAAGCTTTCTCTTTAAGATTTCATGATGTTTAAGTGTTTAAACCAGTCAATTCTGCATCGAGAAAAGGTTATTATACTGTATACCTTGTAAAATAAATGTAAAACCTAAGTACATTTTTGTGTTTTAGATGATTTAGAATAGTTTTTAATAAAAAAAAACAATTTTTTTTGAACTTTTTTATTTTTACAGTTTTTTACAATTTTAAATATTTATTACGAATTATTTCGCACTTTACATTTTTTAAATATGGGCTAAAGCCTATGGTATTTATAGCCCTGTACCTTTGCTAGGCGTTTAAATATCAATCAACTATCTTTCGTACTACCGCTCTTATTTTTGTCAATATCTAAGTTTAATCAAATTATTCAGCTAATAGCCTCTTGTAATGAGTAATTAGCTGTTTTATAAATAATTGCCTTAGTTATTTTTTGCACTCTGAAATAAAACAACTAAGCAACAAAATAATAAATACAGTAAAAACTAAATAATTATAAAAACTAGTCAAAATTTGGGAAGGAAATAACATGTCTAATACATTCCGTACGGGAACATTAGCGCTTGCTGTAAGCATGGCGTTAGGAACTGTTTCTGCATATGCTGCTGAAGATGATGCCAAAGCAGAAAAAGAAAAAAGCATCGAACGAATTGCTGTTGTAGGTACAAGGTCTGCACCTCGTTCGGTCGCTGACTCGCCAGTGCCAATTGACATCGTAGGTGGTGATGAACTGGGTAAAAATGCTTCGAGTGATATGCTTGATATGCTTCAAGGCGCAATACCTTCTTTAAATGTTCGCCAACAACC
>Ga0105351_1000110_pt1 | contig 35001 bp, 38 predicted proteins | sample EN4Hudsemesocosm_FD_83662 | JGI IMG/M metagenome (GOLD analysis project Ga0105351, IMG submission 83662) | Methane-oxidizing microbial communities from mesocosms in the Hudson Canyon - EN4B Hudson Canyon | ecosystem: Environmental > Aquatic > Marine > Cold seeps | place: Hudson Canyon... | reverse complement strand
TAATTGACGTTGTGAGTTTAATGATGCGATATTACTATTTACTACTAAAGCCATGATAATGCTCCTAGGGTCTCGACCCGTTGATTATTAAAATTCCGAGGGTTTAATGTAAAAGTGTAATTAACGCCTCTTGATAACTTTATCGGTAGCAATAAAAAAATCTTTAAACTTTTTATGAAAAAAAACTAAAATCACAAATAAAACAACATAAGTAACTATTTTAAAAGACTTAATATTTAACATTTATTTTCATTAAAAAACAAAAAAGCCCAATAAAGGGCTTTTTTAATCAAATTATTATCCGTAAAACAAGACTACTGTAATAATGACAAAGCAATTTGAGGTTGCTGATTCGCTTGCGCTAACATCGAACTTGACGCTTGTTGTAATACCGAACTACGTGCTAATGAAGCTGTTTCTTTCGCAAAGTCAGTATCTTCAATGCGAGAACGTGATGCCGAAACGTTTTCTGCAGTATTATCATTACTACGGATAATTGAAGAAAAACGGTTTTGTTTCGCACCTAGATCAGCTCTTACACCATTCACTGTTGCTAATGCTGCATCAATTTTTGCGATAACAGACTGTGCTTTAGTAAATGTAGATACACCTTGAGATACACTTACACCACCAGCACTTAAATTAGCACTTATTTGAATGGTGATAGTTTGCCCTTTATTAGCCCCAATTTGGAATGCTTCATTATATGAAGTATCAAGAAGCTTCACACCACCAAACTCAGTATCAACTGAAATACGCGTTAATTCTACAGACAATTCAGAAAACTCTGCATTCAATGCAGCTCGATCTGTTGAGTTATTCGAACCATTCGACGACTGTACCGCTAAGGTACGCATACGGTGTAAGCTATTAGTGTATTCGTCCAAAGCTCCCTCAGCCGTTTGCGCCAAAGAAATACCATCATTTGCATTTCGTGATGCTTGGTTTAAGCCATTAATTTGTGCAGTTAAACGACTTGATATTTGCAAGCCAGCCGCATCATCTTTGGCGCTATTAATACGTTTACCTGATGATAAACGTTGATAATTTGTTTGTAGCTCATTGGTTGAATTATTCAACTGACGTTGAGAGTTCAAGGAAGCTATATTACTGTTGACGACTAATGCCATTGCTATCATCTCCTAAGTTTAGGTAGTGGTTCAATTGCTGATAACAACATTAACTTGGAACCACATTACGTTTTTTTTGACTCACTTTTAATAAAGCATATTGTGTGCCAAAACAATTAAAAATAAAAAATCAAATATAATTAAATAAAGATAAGCCCTTAATTTGTACAAAAGTTTGTTGAGCGGCTTGTAAAGCTACTTGAGACTGCTCAAAGGTGGATATTGCTTTTGCAAAATCTAAATCTTCAATACTAGATTGCCCTTGAGCTAAATTAAGCTCTCTATCCAGATGATTATTTTCTTGATTCTCGATTAATTGCCCTCTAACACCGGCCTCGGTTCGTTGAGACGTTATATGATTAAGAGCACTATTGAGCTGGGTCAAAATTTCGCCATAATCAACATCATGTTGTGTTTGATCAACTGGCGAAGCGCCAACATTCATCCAATCTATCGCTGATTTGATGGTGTCAAAAATACTAATATTTTCTTGGGGAGTTAAATCAAACTCATCTCCCGGCAAAGGATTGCCGTTTATTTGAACCTCTAAACCATTAAAGGCAACTGTTTGCCCAGCAGTATAAGGAGCCGTTGGGTAAACAGTCGCCCCTAAACCATCCGTTACAGTTAAATCACCTGGTGCACTGAAAACAAACTTATAATCAGGGGGGTTAGCGACCGAATTGTAAGCACCTGGATTAGCTATAACAGCTTTATTAACTGAAATCCCCGATGTATTGGTGACATAATTTGCAGAAAAGTCGCCCATTGGATTGGGTACTTTTTCAAAGGCGGTATCTCCGGGTTGGTTAGTATTAACCATGACATTTTTGGCAATTTGCAGCTCCCTAATCCCACTGTCACCCAAATAATTAACACTCCCATCTGGTTGTTTAGCAAATGGTTCAACATCAATTTGATAACCAGCAAAAATATATCCACCTGTTTCATCTTTATTATTGGCGATATCAAGCATTTGAGACTGGCTATTACCAGCGAGCTCAGCTAATGATTTTAAATCTGCATCAGACAAAGTACCGTTGTTCGCCTGAATAAATAATTGCTTCAACTCTTGAATAATATCTTCACCTGTTGCAAAAGAAATATCCTGTAAATCATTTCTATTTTCGGCTTGAGTAATATTCCGCTTATACTTTTCAATATTTGCCAATTCATCCTTATAGCCGGCTAACGTACCATAAGAGACAGCATCATCTTTTGCAGTAAGCACTCGCTTACCACTAGACAGATACTGAACTTGTTCATTTACTTCAGACTGCTTATTACTAAGCTGTTGGGTATTTTGAAAATAAAATTGTGCCGTTGAGACTCTCATTATTGTGCTCCCGTACTAGTGTTATCTAGCAGCAGCTAGTAAAGTATCAAAAATAGTGTTTGCCACTGAAATAATCTGTGATGCAGCTTGATAGGCTTGTTGATATTTCAGCATATTGGCAGCTTCTTCATCTAAGTTTACACCTGATGTCGCTTGGTTCCGATTATACGCTTGGGTATATAATGCTTGAGCTGTATCGGCAACTAATTCAGCGGAGCTTGCTTTTGAACCAATCACTGAAGTTGTTTTGGCTAAGCTTTGACTAAACGTTTCTCTACCACCATTAATTGTGCCCTTTTCTTGGGTAAGTGCCATCGACACGGCATTTCCAGAGTTACCCAAACCAAATGCATCACCAATAAAAAATTGCTCAGGCGCATTCGGAGCAATACCTGATGGTGAACCCGTAATTTCAACAGTAAATGCCGCTGTAGCTGGTAAAGGAGGCAAATTAATGGTTTGTGCTGGTGGCGTATAAGCAATAGGAGCAGAGGTTGCACCTAAATTATCAGTAATGGTGTAATTAAATACACCGACAGGGCTTTCTAACACATCAATGCGCATTGGCATCGCAGTTTGAGCCGCTATGGGGTCTATCATATCCGTGATTTTAATTTCGCCAGCGCTGACATTATTGGCTGATGGCGTTATATCAACAGCACTACTTGCTGCAATTCCCGCAGGATCAGTGAGTGTTACAAGCATATTAGCCGCACTATTTTCAGTAGGTCTAATAACGAAGGAATCATCATTAGCAGGCGCCCCTGCATCTTCAATAAACTCAAAACCAAAAGCGGTTGTATAAGTCCCCGCTCCTGGGTTGCCAAGGTTTGTTGTCGACTTGTCATTCATATTAGTCATGATGTAATCGGTGCCATCAAAACGAATTTCAAATTCGTCTGTTGGCAACTTCGAAACATCAGTAACATTAATTCTCGATTGTAAGTTTCCACCATTACTTGAAGGTGATAAAACTCTGGCTTGCTGAGTAGCCAATGCATTTATATCAGTAAAAAAGTTGGCTCCTTGCTGAGCATTTAAATCTAAGCCATCGGCTTGTGCAGCATTTAAAGTCTCGGAAACAGCCATCGCCAATCGATTGATTTCTGTACGAGCCTGGGCAAGATGCTGATCTCTAAATTCATATTTTGCCGCCAAAGCACCACCTACAGTTGGTCCACTTAAGGCAACTGTGGAATTTGGCCCCACTAAACGCAACTCTGTTTGAAGTGGGTCGGGGTCGCCAGCTTCAACACGAACAGTTAATGGTGTTATACCAGCAACTAATGTCGTACCCTGACCAATCATTACAGTCATAACACCAAAAGAGTCTTCTATGGTAGTAACATTAGTAAACTCACCTAGCTGGTTAACAAGTTGATCACGCTTATCTAATAAATCATTCGGCTGCCCAGCTTGTGTTAGGTTTTGACTGTGCAAAATAGTTTCATTAATTTTGGCAAGCTCAACAGAAATTTCTGAAATTTTACTGGCCATTTGCTCAATTTCGCCATTAAGCGACTTTTCTATCTGATCAAAGTTATTAGTTAATGAACGAAAATCACTGCTGAGAATATTGGCTTGATTGAGGGCAATATTACGTAAGCCCAGATCGCTTGGGTTATCCGCAATACCGTTTACTGCTTGATAAAAAAGATCCACTGACGAACCAATTGCATCGCCAGAAAACGCCATGATGTCATTAAGCTGAGTTAAGTCTAGATGAATAGAGTCTGAATTAGATAAGCTTGATTGGTTGAGCAGCTGTTCTTTATATGAGAATTGATCATAAATACGGACAATATCTTCGATGTATGTGCCAGAGCCAACATAATTGCTACCAGATGCAATACCCGGTGCAGCATTTTGCTCAGCACGTTGTCGATTATATCCCTCGGTATTAACATTGGCAATATTGTGACCAGTGGTGGCAAGTTGTTGCTGTGCTGATAATAAAGCACTAACACCTGTCTGGTATAAACTAACTGACATCTCTACACTCCAAAATCACTAAAAACCTACTATAAATAACATTAAGCTAATTGTTTTTAGTTCTGATTTACCAAGTCCGTGACTGTGCGAAGTGTTGCCATAATTTTATTGGCATAATTTGGGTCGGTCGCATAGCCTGCTTTTTGTAAACCATGCAGGAAGTGTTCCACATTACCAACACTATTTAGGGCTGATTGATAACGATCGCCTGATGAAAGGAAGTTAATATAATCATTTACGCTGTCTTTAATTGACTGATAACTTCTAAAGGGTGCTGATTTTTTAACTAAAGTACCCTGCTCAAACTCTAAAGTATCTTTAGTTATTTTATCTCCCTGCCAGCGGCTGTCTGCTTTGATATTAAAGAGGTTATTCGAGCTTTCACCCTGCTCCGACTTTATTATCTTTTTTCCCCAACCGGTTTCGAGTGCAGCTTGAGCAATGACAACTTCAAAAGGAACCCCTAACTTTTTCTCAACCGATTTTGCAGGAGCTATTAAAGCTGTAACAAAATCTTTAGGCTGTTTAAATTGCTCTACATTTGATGAATTAAAAGTCTCAATTAAAGATTGACGATTATTTGACGCCGAGCTTACATTATTAATTAAGAGGGGATTACTGGCATTAAAAGCGGATTGATTTTGTGATAGATCTTGCTCTTTTTGCGATGTTTCTTGCTGTAAAGCATCTAATTTTTCTTGGTTATTCAGTGCATAATTTTTAGCGAATGATTTTCTGCTGTCAATATCGCCATCATCACGTAATATACTGTTTGGAGTAAAGTTATCATCGCCACCTAGTTGACGAACAATAAGCTCTGATAAGCCCAGAGAGCCATTACTTGAAAGTTCCATTGCCATTTGCTGATCATGCATATCACGGTAGAATTTTGTAGACTCTGAATTAAACGGACTGTCAGACTCTAATACTTCTTGTGCTTTGCGCATGCTTTTTAATAGCATTTGCATAAAAATCGCTTCAAATTGTTGAGCTGCTTCTTGCAGTGCCGCTTTCTTTTCTTCTTTATTACCCGACTTGGCATCTAAGCGAATATTATTTAAGCCATTAAGCTCTAAAAAGTTGCGTGATTCTGCTAAGCGATTATCCATGATAATATTGAATGATCATTAAATAATGATCAATTCACCTCTTAATGCACCTGCTTGATCCAAAGCCTCTAATATGGCCATAACATCACCTGGGCCCGCACCAACTTCGTTGATAGCTCTAACAAGAGTGTCTAAGGTGACGCCAGGATTAAAAACAAACATTCGTGAGTCTTCTTCACTTACGTTAACCGCCGACTGTGTTGTTTGTACCGTTTCTCCTTCGGCAAATGCATTAGGTTGTGAAACTTCCTGTATTTCATTAATTGTTACCGTTATACCTCCATGAGTAATAGCCGCAGGTAATAAACGTACATTAGCGCCAATAACTATGGTACCGGTGCGTGAATTAACAATAATTCTTGCCGCAGGAGACGAGGGCTCGAACTCAAGGTTTTCTAATACAGCTAAGAAACTGACACGGTCAGCAATATCTCGAGGTGCGGTTACTTGAACCGATGTTGAATCGATTGCTCTGGCAGAGCCTTCTATAAAGTTGTTAATTGCATCCGATAAATTTTGCGCAGTAGAAAAATCTGAGCGACGCAAATTAAAAGTTATATGATCACCAGTAGAAAATGGTGAAAGTACTTCACGCTCAACTATTGCGCCATTAGCAATACGGCCGACTGTAGGCGTATTCACTAAAACTTTTGAACCGTCTAAGCCCTCCGCTCCTAAACCACTAACAATCAAACTGCCTTGAGCAACGGCATAAGCGTTACCGTCTAAGCCCATAAGAATCGTTTGCACCAAAGTCCCACCACGCAAACTTTTAGCACTGCCCATTGAAGAAACAGTTACGTCAATAGTTTGCCCAGGTTTTGCAAAAGCAGATAACTCTGCATGCACAGCAACGGCTGCAACGTTTTTGATTTTTGGTTTTAAGTTCTCAGGCATGGTAATACCGAAATTACTTAACATGGTTTTAAAACTCTGTTCAGTAAAAGGAGATTGTTCGCCCGTACCAGGAAGACCGACCACCAAGCCATAACCAATAAGTTGGTTAGTGCGCACACCTGCAACATCAGCTAAATCTTTAATACGTTGAGCATTAACAGATGAGGTCATAAAGCTAGTAACTATCATTGTTAATAACAAAATACTGATTTTAATAACTGCTTTCATATCAATACCTATAAAATTAAATAACGGTGTGGTGTTAAACATTCACTTGGCCTACAGTAAATGGCACTAATGTTTACAACGGCCACCATTTACTGTTGAAAAATTCTGTTAGCCAACCTTGTTCATTAGCATCGGCAAAGGTCCCTGTTCCTGCATATTGAATTCGAGCATTGGCAACTTTTGTTGAAAAAACAGTGTTACTTGAACTAATATCTTTTGAACGAATAATGCCCGTTAACCGGATGTATTCATCACCATTGTTTAAAGTTATCCACTTTTCTCCGCGAATCATTAAATTACCATTGGGCAATACCCTTAAAACATGTACTGAAATATTACCGCTTAAACTATTACCTTGGTTAGACTTTGAGTCACCTTTAAAATCATTCTCTTGAGAAACACCAAACTGTATTGAGTCACCATTAATTGTTACTGGTGCCCCACCCAAACCAGAAATAGCCCCCATAGATGCGGTATTTTCTTTTTTAATTTCAGTTTTTGCATTTTTATTTGCTTGGGTATTTTCGCTTAAAATAACCGAAATAATATCGCCTACACGATGGGCTTTAGAGTCTGAATAAATGTTATTAACATAGTTAGCTTTAAATAAAGAGCCTGTTGGCACAATAGAATCTTCTTCCACCTCAGGTAAAATAGGTGCAAAGTCCGGATCATTAGGCAGTATTTTAGACTCTTCAATTGTCGCGCAACCACTGGCTAAGACAAAAATTAAGGTAACAAGAGATAATTTCTTCATCACAAACCCCTCAGTTATTAAAGTTGTTGATTAATATAACTTAGCATTTGGTCAACCGCTGAAATCACCTTTGAATTCATCTCATAAATTCGTTGGCTTTCAATCAAGTTAACTAATTCTTCAGTGGTATTTACATTAGATGTTTCTAACGCGCCTTGAACGATCATGCCGTAACCTTCAAGACCAGGAATACCTTCTTGAGGATCGCCACTTACGGCTGTTTGAATATACAAGTTTTGTCCTACAGGCTGTAATCCCGTTGGGTTGATAAAATTAACCAAGTTAATTTGACCAATTACCGCGTTTTCTGCCTCGCCTTGCAATCGCACAGAGACTTCACCGTCTTGTGAAACGATAATTTGCATGGCATCTTGAGGAACGGTTATTTGTGGCTCTAGAGGATAGCCTGCTCCGGGGGTTACTAAATTACCTTCTTCATCCATGGTAAATTGACCATTCCGGCTGTACGCAGAGCTACCATCAGGTAAGGCTATTTCAAAAAAGCCTTCCCCTTGAATCATTAAATCTAGAGAATTGTCTGTTGTTAGCATATCCCCTTGAGTATGAATTTTTTGTGTTGCGACAACTTTTGTACCCGCACCTAGCATCAAACCTGATGGCATTTCTGTATCTTGTGCTGAACGGCCACCGGGTTGATTAATAGTTTGGTAAAGTAAATCTTCAAATACCGCCCTACTCTTTTTAAAGCCAACGGTACTCGCATTCGCTAAGTTATTTGAAATAACCGCTATGTCTTTATTTTGAGCATCTAAACCTGTTTTACTAATCCATAAAGCAGCATTCATAAATCACCTCAATATTAAATTTATTCATTCTATTCATTTAAAACTTTTTCATTACAATCTAGTCATTAAAAAAATTAGAAAGCCCGTAGCAGTGAAGCCGCACTCTTATCAATTTCTTCTGCTGTCGCCATTAACTTCAATTGCATTTCAAACTGACGTTGCAAAGCAATCATGTCTGTCATTTCTGATATCGCACTAACGTTACTCGACTCCAGCGTGCCATTTTGCATTCGTACCGTAATATCGGCAGCAGCATCAACACCGTTTTTACGTCTAAATAGGCCGTCATTGCCTTTTTCCATTAAACGCACATCTGGGTTAACTAGCTTTATTCGGGCAACTTCTTCTTGCTCAGTTACCGGTGCGCCTTCAGGTTGAACCATAATGGTTCCGTCGCGAGCTATTTCAATATTTTGTACGGGTAAAGGAAGAAAAATAGGCCCTGCATCGCCAATAATTAACTCCCCTTCATTAGTTTCTAACGCGCCATCTTCACTGAGTCTTAAATGACCACTACGTGTATAGGCTTCACTACCATCAGCAGCTTGTACAGCAAACCAGCCTTCGCCAGCAATGGCCACATCTAAGTCTCGACCCGTGGTTAATAAAGCGCCACTGTCAAAGTTTTGGCCCGAGCGCTCAGTCATAGAAAAAACTCGTGTTGGCATACCATCGCCAAATGCTTGCATGGCACGAGCTTGTGCTAAATCAGCTTTAAAGCCTGTAGTTTTGGCGTTTGCTAAATTATTGGCGGTTACTGATAAGGCTTGCATATTTTGTTTTGCACCGCTCATCGCGATATAAAGCATCTTATCCATGGTAATTTCCAAACATTAAAATCGTTATTTAAATATTTGCAAAAACAGTGCCAGAAAGAAAAAACAACAAATAACAGCTTATAGATAGGTAGAAGAGTGAGGAGAAGAAATTAAAATGATATCAGATTCTATATAGAAAAAGCGCTAAACCTAGGTTTAGCGCTTTAGTAAGCATATTAAAACTGCTAGATAGCAGGTAACGAATTAAACATTATTACCTTATTTGCAATATCGTATTGTTTAGTTGGTTATCTACTTCTAGCGCTCTTGAGTTAGCTTGAAAATTTCGTTGTGCTGAAATTAAATCGATAAGCTCTGTGGTTAAGTTAACGTTGGCTTGCTCTAAGGCTGAAGAATTAACAGTACCAAAGGTACCCGTTCCCCCCTCACCAGCAAGTGCAACGCCAGAGAGAATACTTTCTTTCCAGCCGGTATTTCCCACCTGAGTTAACCCTTGTTCATTTGCAAAATTAACTAGAGCAATTCGAGCTAATGGCTGTGAAGTACCATTACTATAGGTTGCACGAACTAATCCATCTTTACCTATGTCAATACCGGTTAAGCGACCAACCGCTAAACCATCTTGATTTAAAGCTGTTACTTCAAAGTTAGACGCAAATTGGGTTGGTTCATTTGGGTTGGGAATTAACGGGTCCAAATTAAAGTCTATTTTTACTTCCTGTAATGGATCTGCACCATTAGATAAAATGGTTGCCCCTAAAGCAATAGTAGAAATACCACCATCGATCAGAGCAGGAAGCTGAGAGATGAAATCCCCTGAACTATTAAAGACTAAACGAGCACCAATAACTCCAGCAGGTGCTAGTGGTCCTGAAACTCCGCCACCAACGCGATTATCAGCAGCGGCAGCACCCGGAGCTTCTTCTTTCAAGTCAATAACTTGACCATCAACGGCAGCAAACAACATCCATTCATTAGCATTATCAGGCCCTGGAGCTGGAGTCGCATCATCCTTAACAAAAAAGTAAGTCATAATATGACTATCACCCAATGAATCAAAAATAGTCACAGAAGTAGAGTGATTAAACGTTAGTGGATCATCGGGATCAAAGTTACCCGGTGCATTAGAAATATAGGCATCACCGGCGGGTAAATTCATGCGAATATCGACTTCACTCGTTGGTGTTGGTGCACCAGATGCGGTAGGAATGCGAATAGGAGAAGTCGTACTTAAACTTACCGAGGCGGACGAGCCATCAGGGTTTACTGGAAAACCTAATAAATGGCCACCTTGCGAATTAACAACAAAGTTATCTGCATTTAGTTTAAATTGCCCGGCACGAGTATAAGATGTTTCTAAACTGCCTAACTCTGGCACGGTAGCAAAAAAACCATTACCAGTAATAGCTAAATCAAGGGCATTATTGGTAAATTGAATACTGCCTTGAGAAAACTGTTGGGCAACGGTAGAGGTTAATACTCCATCTCCAACTTTTGTTGAGCCAGACGCCAATAATGAAGCCGCATAAACATCAACAAATTCTGCCCGCGATTCCTTAAAACCGACAGTATTAACGTTGGCGATATTATTTGACGTAACATCAAGATCTTTTTGAGCCGCGTTTAATCCGCTCAATGCTATATTAAATGACATATTTACACCTCATTTTGAAAAACTTTATAAAACTGTTTATTTTCTTAAATTGACTCTTAACTTTAATTTTTAACTTAGCGATTTAACGACATATCCATTAGCTAAATTATTAACCTTGAGCAACTTCAACTACATCGCTAAGTGCCATATTACTGCCGCCATTAAGGTTTAAAATAATACTGCCTCCAGCGCCAGCTAAGGTAACACTTTCCACATTACGATAGGTCATGGCTTGTAACTCAGATGCTTCACCATCAACTAAACCCGCGATTCTAAAGCGATATGCACCTTCTGGAGCTGGCTCGCCCTCAGACGTTTGGCCATCCCAGTTGAAAACAAAACCACCAGCAGGAATACTACCTACGGGCACTGTTTGAATAATTTCGCCAGCAATGTTCTCAACATAAATATTAACGTTGCTTGCCGGGCTTTCGGTAACAACTTTACCTTTAACACTTTCACCTTCGCTCATGCCAAAAACATTGTCGTTTACTAATACACTACGGCCAACAAGCGATGAGGCTTGCAGTGCTTGGCTTGAAGTCATCGAGTCTGCAAAGCTGCCAAATTGTTTGTTTAACTCGGCAACACCATCGGTTGTTGAAAACGCAGTCATTTGCGAAATCATTTCATTATTATCTACTGGTTTAGTCGGGTCTTGGTTTGCTAGTTCTTGAGTTAACAAGGCAAAAAAATCGGCTTGAGTTAACATGCCATTGCCGCCTTCTTCGGCAACTTCATATTCTTCGTTTTGCCAACGTATGCCATCTAAGGGGTTTGTATTACTTACTGTAGTCATGTTTTACTCCTACAATTTGTCGCTATTGTTAATTGCACTTTATTCACCTGCTTAGTATCTGGCTACCCTGTAGCTATTAACCAAGTATCTATTTAATAACTACTTGCCTAATAATAATGTTTTATTGAGCATGTTTTTTGCGGACTCTGCCAACTGCACGTTAGTTTGATACGAACGTGAGGCTGAAATCATGTTGGTCATTTCTTCAATGACGTTAACATTGGGTTTATAAATATAACCATCTTGATCAGCCATTGGGTGTTCAGGAGAATACTCAATGTTTAATGGTTTGTTACTTTCAACAATACCTAATACATCAACTCCGACTGAAGTATCATCTTGCCCTGCGGCAGCTTTTTGCATAGCAGCGGCAAAAACTGGATGTCTGGCTCTATAGGTTTGATCAATACTACTGCTAACACTGTCAGCATTGGCAATGTTACTTGCCGTGGTATTTAAACGCATAGATTGCGCCTTCATCCCACTGGCTGTGATATCAAATACGTTAAATAGACTCATTATTGTCCCTGCCCAGTAATTGCTTTTTTCAAAGCTTTTATCTTGCCGTTAAGAAATTGAACACTTGCCTGATACTGCATTGAGTTAGTTAGATACAAGTTTCGTTCCAACTGTAAATCTACTGTGTTGCCATCACCAGTATCTGCTTGATCTGGTAAACGAAAATCACTGTTATTATTTAATTCCATACGCACATCGAAGTGTTTTTCGTGGGTACGCTTCATGCCCGCCTGTTGATGTTGAGTAGCTTGTGCCATGGCTTTTTGAAAGTCCATGCCCTTCGCCTTGTAGCCGGGTGTGTCAGCATTGGCAATATTACTGGCAATAATTTCGGCGCGTTGTGCCCGAACTTCCATACCAGCAGGATGTAAACCAAATGCTTTTTCAAAACTAATAGCCATAATAAGCACTCCATCAATAGTGTTTTATAATTAATAAAACACTATTCAATTTTTATGCCAAGCTAAATGTCAAAATTATGGAAGGAGGGTAATAATTAGGAAAATACAAGGGAGACATTTATCTATAAATGTTTAACCGTACTCAATATTCAAGGAAGTTTATTTTTTTTGGTAAACGATCCCTGGATTGCAACGAAGCATTGAAAAGTTTTGATTTAAACCAGAAAGAGACTCTGAAGCGCCTAAAAACAAATAACCACTAGGATTAAGTACCCCGTGTATTTGAGCAATTATTTGTGATTTTATCTCAGGTGCAAAATAAATTAATACGTTTCGACAAAATACAATATCAAAACGGCCCATTAAGCTGTAACTGTTAAGTAAATTGAGTGGGCGAAAGTTTACCATGCTTTTGACATGATCTTTGACTTTCAACATGCCATTGTCACCATTATCAAAAAATTGCCTTTTACGCTCTGCCGACAGACCTCTTGCCAAAGCCAAATTATCGTAATGTCCGTATTTACAATGTTCTAACATGGTAGAGGAAATATCAGTACCAATGACTTGTACACCACCAGGAAATGCTCCTGGGTTTCTTTGTTGGTACTCTAAAACTGTCATTGCTATTGAATAAGGCTCTTGCCCTGAAGAGCTAGCTGCAGACCAAATTTTAACCGGTGTTCTTCGACCAACAAAGTCAGGCAATAATTTTTTGGACAGTAATTGAAAGGGGTAATCATCTCGAAACCATAACGTTTCGTTAGTCGTCATTGCATCGATCACTGCTGCACGCAATTGCCGCTCAATAGGTAATAACGTTCGAGAAACTAATTCATCTAATGAGGCAACATCAAATTTAGCCATTAATGGGGCTAATCGACTTTTTACTAAATATTGTTTATTTTCACCCAGCACAATACCGCATTGCTGCTCTAAAAAAGTTCTAAACTGATGATAGCTTTTATCATCAAGCTGGCGTGCTGACACTATTTTTTACTCACTTTAATCATTTAGTTGTTCTAGCTCTTTTCATGTATTTAATACCAATACAAACTGCTATTTTATGATGTCCATTTTCAGCCATTTTTTTACAGCCGTTGCTAACTCATCAGGATGAAATTTAGGAATAAAGTCATTGGCTCCAACCTTTTCAACCATGGCATTATTGAATACACCGCTTAATGAGGTATGCAATATAACAGGCATCCCTCGCATTCGCTCATTTGCTTTAACTTCTGCTGTTAAGGTATAACCATCCATTTCTGGCATTTCAATATCAGAAATAAGCAAAGCAACTTTTTCACTAATACAGTTTTCACAAGTTGCTTCTATCGCTAGTAATTGATCCAGCGCATCTTGACCATTTTTGGCTAAAACCATATTAATGCCTAAGGGAGTTAGCGCTCGTTTAACTTGATTTCGAGCAACGGTAGAATCATCGGCAATCATAACTATTCGATCACCAAGTTCAGTCCCTACAGTCTCATCTGCGACATCTTCACTTAAGTCGGTTGAAACTGGGCTAATCTCATTAAGGATTTTTTCTACATCTAAAATAGATACCATTTTTTTATCTATTTCAGTTACCGCTGTTAAGTAACTCGACTTTCCAGCTCCTTCGGGAGGAGGCATAACATCTTTCCAACTTAAGGTTACAATGCGTTCAACACCCGCAACTAAAAACCCCTGAACACTTCGGTTATATTCAGCAATAATAATAAAGCTGTCGGTCATATCAGTAATTGGTGAGCCCCCCGTTGCTTTGCTTAAGTCAATAACAGAAATTGTTTGACCACGGATATGAGCAATACCTTTAATATAGGGATCTTGTTTTGGTAGAGATGTTAATCTTGGACATTGCAATACTTCTCTTACTTTAAAGACATTAATGCCATAACTCTGCCGACCAACAAGCTTGAATAATAATAGCTCCAGCCTATTTTGCCCAACCAACTGAGTTCGTTGATTTACTGAGTCTAAGATACCTGCCATATAAACCTCGTTATGAACTTGCCTTGCTAGTTAGGCACAATTCTTGATAGTAAAAATAAGAGCATACTAAGTGTCTTTTTTTTGACACTTGAATTCGTATTAGTAAGTGTATTCTAATTAGCTTAGCCTAAGCCTTAATTAAAGCATAGACGAGTATTTAAATTTCCATAAAATAGATCATGAATATTATGAGCAATATTAAGATTTTTCTAACATTTCTGGCAATAATTGCTATTTTTTCGACAAATACATTTGCAGCAAAAATTGCTAAAAGCGATGTTGAGAATTTTGCCAAAACCTATCTAAAGGATCACATAGAGACTCCAACTAATGGAAAGATAAGCATAAAAGTGGCTAAAATCGACCCTAGAATTAAACTCAAAGACTGCAAAACCAACTTAACTGCAAATATACCTGAAAACTTCAATGGTAGAAATGTAAATATTAAAATAAGTTGTGCTGATTCAATACCATGGCATATTTACTTGGCAGCTAAAATTAAAACAATAATTCCCGTTGTTGTAGCAAAAAAATCAATAAGCAAAGGGACATTGTTAGATAGTTCTAACCTAGCAATAGCCTATATCGATACTTATAAAGTCAGAGGAGCATACTTGGATGATTTAACTAAGATAGCTGGCAGTAAAGCAAAAAAGAAAATAACTAAAAACCATCTTATAACACTAAAAAACACTTGCACGGTATGCAAAGGCTCTAGTGTTTCAATTATTGCAAAGTCACCAACTTTTACTATAAAAACAAACGGTGAGGCTTTAAGTAGTGGTAATATTGGCGATCAAGTTAGTATAAAGAACAAACAAAGTGGTAAAGTAATTACGGCTCAAGTAAATGCTATAAACAAAGTAGTAATTAATTTATAATTAGACTTAAGTTATCTGTCATTTAGCCGATAAAAAGGTAGACGAAAAATACTTAATTGCCACAGGAATTTATTATGGCTATAAATATCAATAACTTGAATAGTAATATACAAGTTAAACAAAAGCTAGAACAGCATAGTGATGTTAAACAAAAAACAACACAAACATTAAATAACACCGAACAAACAAAACGTTCTAGTCAAGATTCAGTGTCGATCACACCACAAGCTAAGCAACTCAATGAGCTGCAAAAAAAAGCCAGTGATGAACCATCGATCAACCAAAAGAAGATTGAACAGCTACAAAAAGCAATAGCTGCAGGCGATTATAAGGTTGATCCTGAAAAACTAGCCGCGAGTATTGCTAACTTTGAATTTAAACTGCTTTAATACCATTTTGCATATAGCTCGTATTTGTATAATCTAATGGTAACAAAGAACAATAATGGATTATTCATTACATGACGAACACACCAACAGCACAACAACTCGTCGATAAACAATTATCGCAATTACAAGCATTACACAGCTTGTTGCATTCTGAAAAAGAAATTTTGCAACAGCATAAACCAGATGCATTAGTTGAAGTAATTGACAAGAAAAATAGTTTATTAGTTGAAATACAAACCCTTGACTTAACCATTGGCAGAAGCGTTGAGTTTGCCCAAAGTAAAGCTGCTGGTGAATTTCAACAAGAACTTAACGATGTAAAAACACTGCTTTTAGATTGCCAGGAACTTAACTTTGTTAATGGCCAAATCATTCAACAATCACAACTCGCCGTTGAGCGTATGAAGACCAGCTTACTGGAAAGCCATAATAAGTCGGCAATAACTTATGATGGTAAAGGTAAGAAAAGTGCGGGTTTAAGCAGTTTAAACATAAAAGCTTAACGAATAGTTCAGTAGGTTTAATTATTGAAGAAAAAAAAGTAAGCTGATTAGCTTACTTTTTTTTGTCCAACTTTTATCGTTAATAGTATTTAACAGACTTGATCTCTTTATGGTTAGCATTGGCCATATAAAGTTGATATACATCCTCGAAATCCAAACTTAGCTCTGTAGTATAAATATCACCAACAGGATAACTTTTAACAACTTTTGCCCCACGTATCAAACCTTGCACTGAAGAGTTCAATTGATTGTTTTCTACTAACAAGTCAGCAACTGTCATACTGCCAGAAACTTGTTGTCCATAAACTTGCTCAGCCAGCTCTGCATACGCCGCCAGTTTAGAAGCACTGATCGCCATGAGCATCTTTTGAGTTTTATGTTCTGATTTTTGTAAACTTATAGGTGCGTAGCCAATACCAAGAATTACAGGAAATTCTTTAGGCTTTACTCGCTGCCATTGAACATGTTTATCATAAGCGGTAGAACAACCTTGCGTTACCACCAACAAAGAGAAAAGGCCTGCAGATAACAGCATTTTAATCAGTAAATTTTTCATCGCTCATCACCTATTGTTGAATTTCAACAGCCCGTTCATCTTCAGATAACATCACACTACTGCGAATAATCATACCATCTCGAATTTTAACATTATCATTAATGTTTTGCTGATGAGTTAACTCATCGCCAATTACCCAAGCAGGAATAAACGATTGTGCCGTTGCCACCACCACTTTTGATTTAATGCCAACCATTCTCGCGTTAACTAATATACCGCCTTTTTGCTCAATCATGGTACCTGTGACTACATAGTCAATAATCTGACGTTCCGGTAACTCTTTCCAATCACGACTAAATACATAATCCCCCTCTGACGTTACCCTAATATGGCCTGTGGTTTTAAAGTCTACGATAATCAAACCATGGCGCTGCAGCTCATGAACAAAACTCTCTGCAAGCTGATTACCCAGCCAATTGGTTGATTCTAAATCTTTTAAGTTAACAAACGAGGCAACAGCGACAGGTGTTTTAGCGGTAACAAAAGTACTGCTTTCTAACATTTGATAGGCGAGTCCTTTCACCACATCGTTAATAGCGTGCCTTGGTAAATCAAAGCTGTCAATTTCCTTCTCTTCCTGCTGGTTTTTTTGATAAAAATTATCATTTTCAACCATTGAACATGATGTTAATGACAATATAATAGGTAAAATAAGCCACTTTTTCATGAAAGTGCTCCTCAGCGTAAAGTTAATTTTCAATAATTTATCAATGCATATATCACGCCAAAATAAGAGTATGCTTTTATAAATATGTCTTCGGCACAAAACATGCATATTTCAACTTCTGTAATCACACGATAAATAAAACAGTAAGCAGAAAACAAACCAACATTTAAATTTGGAAGCATTATGCGTTTATGGTTTAACCCTTATATTATTCTTTGCTTTAGCATAGGTATGACTATGACAAGCTTTTCTACTGTGGCTCAACTCTATGAGTCGCAAGGTCAAGCAACTATAGAGAATGGCAACATTGAAACTGCCAGACAACACGCAATGGAAAATGCATTAAAAAAAGCCTTATTAGTTGCTGGCGCTTCAGTTTCAAGTTTACAACAAGTGGTTAACGGTTTAATGACACAAGATGAAATCAGCATTAGAGCCAGTGGTAGTGTTAATGCCATAGAGCTAATAGATGAAGTACATTCAAGCGATATTATTACGGTAACTATTAGAGCTGATATTTTCCCCCAAGAAAAACAATGTTTTTCTGCTGACTTTCGTAAAACACTATTAATGACACGCAGTAAATTACTTCACCGAGAACAAGCTAATATTGGCAGCATATATGCTCTAGATAAATCATCCATTGGCTTACTATCAAATAAATTTAAAGCCAATAGCCGTTATATTGATTCAAAACTATTTAATAAAAGCGTCAATCAATTTAGCCGACTTAATCAAAGTATGAACTTTGAAGCAATAAAACAATTGTCTATTTCATTAGCCGATAGAACAGATAGCCACTACATTTTATATTCTGAAATCATTGATGTTTCCTTTAACAATGAAGCTACAAATAATTGGCAGTTCTGGGAATCTGATATTTTTAACAGAAATTTTGCTGTTGTGCTGTATATATATAATGGTACTAGTGGTGAGCTAACATTTGAAAAACAGTATAAAAATACTGCACTTTGGACTTTTGATAAACGTACTGCGGTAGATGTAAATAGTGACACCTTCTGGCAAAGCGATTATGGAAGAATGATTAATAATACCCTGAACACTTTGGCAAAAGATATCGACGAAAACATCATGTGCGAACCAACTCAAGCTAAGATCGTGCGAGTATCTGGCAACAAGGTAACGTTTAATTTAGGCAAAAGGCACGGCGTAAAAGTGGGCGATGAATTTACCTTATTGCACAAGAGTAATTTCACCAGTGACAGTGGCATATCTTATGCTGGATTTGAGGTCAGTAGTTACAAAGTTAAGGTCACCAGTACATCAATGCAGAGCGCTGTGGCAACAACCTCTGACTCAGGTTTATTAGGCAATATTCAAATTAATGATTTAGTTGTGCGTTATTAACCGTTAAACCATCTCAATAAGGCGAATTATTAATCGTATTTTAAAATAGCGACTTTAAAGCCTTTTTTAGGCTTTGAATTTGTTTTATTTTATATATAATGCATTTCGTTAAATACAAAACTATATGTCTTCGTAACTCAGCTGGATAGAGTGCGCCCCTCCTAAGGGCGATGTCGTGGGTTCGACTCCCGCCGAGGACGCCATTTTTAGTTTGCTCACACTCAATAACGGCCAAGAACTCAAGTTACATCAATCCCTTTAGCGTAGATACAGTTTAAAGCGTTTTGGCTCTATGTTGTGTAGAGAGCAGGAAACAGTCAAACACCAGTATTATCACTACGCGCTAATGATAGACTGTACACGGTTAATCTTCCTTTGAAGAAACAAAATTAATGGTGTATGGGATGGAGTAGTTTGATTGCTCTGAACGCTTTCCTGGCATTTTCTATTTCAAAGTAAAAAGAAATAATTACGAGACTATTTAAGAAGCTGTCTGGTTATATCTTACTTAGCTAGGCCTAGAGGGAAAGGCTATAAACCTAATCAAATCAAAACTACGTCACTAGCAGAATTAAACTCAACAACTGATGAATGGTTAAGTGATTGGGAGCAAGCATGAAAAGTGGAATTTCCATCCCGACTTGTAAATGGAAAAGAATATTAGAAGCATTCTTAGAAATCATATTTAAAATAATAGGCGTTTATATTTCATACCTATTATTTAATTTACTTGGTGAATTTTTACTGGGCGATAAATACCAATCTGAAACTGTTTACAGCTTATTGTTACTACCAACGTTGTACGTTTTAAAAGGCGCAGATATTATATTTTCACCTTATTTTGTAGTGGTTAAAATATCAGAGAATTAGGTTCAATCTAGAACAGGAATATTTACCCATCGACTAGATAAGCTTCAGCTTAAAACCGTAGAGAATATTGAAATAGTCAGTACTTTGTTAGGTCGAGTATTTAACTACAGCACAATATATTTATATGCCCATGGTTCATGGGTAAGGTTGCCTTATGTAATTCACCCTGAAGAGATAAAAACGCAAATAGAAAATAATTTAGAAAGTGTAAGAAGTAAGTAAACTTTCTTCAGGCAATAAAAAAGCACCAATCAATGGTGCTTTATATTTTACTCATTACTTGAATGTAAGAGTATTAAACAGATTAGCTTACTGTTTTTTAAATCTACGTGATGCTAAACCCATAATGCCTAATGCGAAGATGGCAAGGGTAGAAGGCTCTGGGACACTGGCGTCAGCCACTGAGTATTCAAAGTCATCGATACCTATATTTGCAGAACTAGCAGTCCATTTTAATGATGTTATGCCTGTCCAAGAAAATGAATGCTTTGTCCAATCATTTGTTGTTGTGATATTTGTACTATAAATTGTATTTCCGTTTTCGTCCAAACCAAACAAAGAAGTAACTGCTCTTGAAGGCACCCTATTATCTTGATGAAAAAAAGCGCTAATAAAATCAAAAGTACCTAAGTTATATGTTAATAAACCAAATCCATTTCCATTATGATTTACCATGTTTTGAGTGCCAGAATAGGCTTCATGTATTCCGTAGTTTGTCGACCAATCACCAACAGAACCCTCATAAAGGGTAAAATCATTAAAAGTAGTGTCTTGAAAGCTATTTGGAGTAACATCATCAAACGTTATCAATCCAGCATTAGCAAAGCTACTCACAGATAAAATCAAGCCAGCCAAAGCCGCTTTTAACATTTTTATATTCATCGTATTTTCCTTTGTGATACATTCCATGAAATAGAAAGGTATTTTTATAGTTACCATGATAAAGCAATAAACACACCACCTAAAATAAAGCTTTTAATTTCAGTGTAATAGTAAAAGACAATAATACTTTGATTATAGAACTGTAAAATAGTCCGACACTCTTTAGTACGCAATCAACTGTATTTATTACATTTATTTAACAAACACATTCCTACCTAATTCCCCACATCAAGCAACCATTATTGATGCCATTGAATTAGCAAGGCAAAGCAAACGTAGAACAACTCGCCCCATAGCCACCTAAGAAAAGTAGTAAGTTAAGCCTGTTTTTCGTACAAGATAAAAATGATACAATGTAAACTTATCATTACAAAAAGGCTTTAACATGACAGCAGCTAAGAAAGCACCTACCAGTAAATATATGGCTGGCGATATCAGGAACTTAATCAACAAAGCCATTCAAGATGAGTTAACCAACTTACCAAGCACGTTAGCTGAAATTAAAGACCCTGTTCAAAGGTTAAACTTTTTAACTAAACTAATGCCTTTTGTTTGCGCGCCCATTAAACAAGTTGGTGTTATTACAGCTCGCAGGGAAACAGGTGAAGATGATATATTTTCACTTTAGTTTTTCGGAGTGAATAGCAATGCCTAAAGGCCACCACTACGGCAGAACACAAACAAGAGCCTACACTGGCGAGTATCACCGAATAAATGCCAACGTTTTTAAGTCTTTACTCACTACACCACTAGGTAGTTATTCAATCAATTCTGAACATCTTAGTGATGATCATAAAAGGCTAACCTTAAAAGAAAACAAAAATGGTGTTCGTTATGTAACATTCACCATAAACGATAAGCCCCACCATATAGCTCTAAAACGCGATAACAGTAGCGCTAGCAATAAACTATACATAACTTGCCCTTATTGCCAAAAACAACGCCAGCACCTTTACGCGATTAAAAAAGCTTATGGTTGTAGGCAATGTATAGGCTTACATTACGCCAGCCAAAGTGAGCGACCGCAAGAAAGGCTAATGAGACGAATTAGAAAGCTTAGAAAAGAACTATGGGGCTATGATTGGCCTGACGTTAACAATATGTTTGAAAGCATTCATTATTGGCCTAAACCCAAGAGAATACACTGGAAAACTTTTGAGCAAAAGCGGAATGCGATAACCGAGTTAGAAAAAAAATATTGGCCTATGGCTGTTGCTCAGATGGATGCTATGTTTGGTCATAATGTTTTGAATGACTTTTGATAATTGTAATAGCCATAGTAATTTAAAATTACATGGCTATTTATGACTAACAGGCTGGTTTTTCCTTTTATCCTGAATTTCCTTATAGAGTTTTTCCACTTCTATATCGGCTTCTTTTATTTGTGAAAAAGTTAGTTTTTTAGCCATATATTCTTTATTATTAAATTCTTTATTGTACTTAGCATTCAAGGCAGACCAAATATAAGCTTGTTCGTCGCTCTGAAGTACCCCTTGCCCGCGTGAATACATATTGCCAAGCATTAAATAGCCGCCAGATTTGTGGAACCACTTAACCGCTAGCTGATGATCTTGGGGTATAGCACCCCTCCCATGATAATATATCAAAGCAATATTACCTGAAGCACCTATAAAACCTAGTTCATAAGATTTTTTAAACAGCCTCATTGCTTCCAATGTCTCACCCTTCCTTTCCGCAGCCAGCGCCTTTTTATACCATATTTCAAAGGCTTCACCAGCAAAGACATTTAAGGATAGTAAGCAGGATAAAAAGAGTATTATTAGTTTCATGTAAAGATCCTTCTTTATTAGGTAAGTTATATTATTGTCAATAAATGAAATACTTGCTAAATATATTTTTATGTTTAAATAACTAGCATAACCTCTCAGTGAATAAAGTAAACGGTTATAAAATTCCCGCAACTACAAAATGACTTATCATTTTAGTAACACTATTTGTAACATCAGCAAACAACAATAAAACACAAAGCATTAAATAACAAACAGATATATTACCTACAAGACTCCCGCCGAGGACGCCATTTCTTTAGTTTACTCACGTTCAATAACGACCAATAGCCTTAAATGGCTTAAACGTAAATACAACTTAAAGCGTATTGGTTTTATGTGATGTAGTGAGTTAGAAACAACAGCACTATCACTATGCGTTAATAATTGACGGCCACAAGGTTAATTATCCTCATAAAATAACAAACAAGAAAGAACTATGCCAGCAATTAAACGGCTCAGAATACTTTCCTGATAACTGCTATTACAATGTTAAAAGAGATGACTACGAGTCGATACAGAGCGCTATCTGGCGAATATCTTACTTAGCTAAAGCAAGGGGTAAAGGATACAAGCCTGCTCAAGTTAAAAATTATGGTACTAGTAGGGTTAAGCTAAACTACAGGCAATAAAAAAGCACCAATCAATGGTGCTTAATGTTTTACTCATTACTTGAATGTAAGAGTATTAAACAGATTATACTACTGTTTTTTGAATCTACGTGATGCTAAACCCATAAGACCTAATGCGAAGATAGCAAGGGTAGTTGGTTCTGGAATTTCTGACATTGGTGACTCAATTGAAACAACTTGTAATCCCCATGTGTCATTTCCTGAAACACGAAAGAATGCAATATCAAAAACGCCACTACGGTCAATACTAAAAGAAGAAACCCCAGAAGAACCGTTTACAACCGTACCAAGTAAATTCATTGATATATCAAAGGCTTCTAGCAGAAGAGTTCCTTGAGCAGCGTTCCCTGCTGTAACACTAATAAAGCTAGTGAAGCTCTGATTAGTGGTACCTAAATCCACTATTTGTCCATCAACGGCTGTAAGTAGATCACATACACCATTGGCATTAATACCGCATAGTCCGTTAGGTGGATCTGAGAAAACACCCTCAGAATTTCCAAATGTATAATCTACACCATAGTCAATGAAAAAATCATCAACACTTGTGGTTAATGCTCCAAAAGGAGGGGTTAGGCTTTCAGTCCAGTCATTTCCTTCATGGGTAATCAATCCAGCATTAGCAAAGCCACTAACAGATAAGACCAAACCAGCAACAGCCGATTTCAACATTTTTATATTCATCGTATTTTCCTTTGTAATACATCCAATCAAATTGAAAGGTGTTTTTTCTAGTTATCCTTAATAGAGATAGAGCAATAAATATACCACAACAAATAAACACCTTTATTTCAGTGACATAGAAAAAGTAACAATACACTAATTATGAAACTGTAAAGTAGTCCGACACTGTTTCGTCCACAACCAACTGTATACGTCACATTTATATAACAAATACAGTCCTATCGAAATTCACACATCAAACAACTTTATTAATGATATTCATAAGTAAGAAATACATTAAAATCACCAATTATGAAACTACTCTTACTGATATAAGTAACTCTGTATAGATAAGCTAAGACAAACGTAGAACAACTCGTCCGGTAAGTACCTAAAAAGTAGTAAGTAAAGCCTGTTTTCGGGAAATATGTTCATTCAACAATAAATAACTAAATGATATCGTGTAATAATGAGCCAAAAGCATTTCACGAATTGGTGAAATTCATAATTTTGATAATGAGAATTGCTGGTGTGTGGTCGATATAATGTTCAAGGCAGAATAGCCCCAATCGTAAGTAAGCTATTTGATACTCAATTTACAGTCGAAACAAATACAAACTTTAGTCCCAGTCAATTGGCATCAACAATTATAGCTGATGAACGCGGCTACCAACAAATGAATGCTAATTGGGGAATTAAGCCGAATTGGTCAAAAAAACTCATCATAAATGCACAATCTGAAACTGTGGCTAACAAACCAACATTCAGACAAGCATTTCAGCATCAACGATGTTTAGTTCCTTGTAATGGTTGGTACGAATGGCGAACTGAAGATGGTAAAAAGGTTAAATATCATTTTGAACATGGTGATAAATTACCTTTGTATATGGCGGGAATTTTATTTCTACATGAAATGACTGAATTAGTGACCTTAACAACTCAACCAAATGGTAAATGCTCGCAATATCACAAACGAATGCCTGTAATAATATTACCTGAGGATAACGATTACTGGTTTAACGCTTCTACAGAACAAATTTCACCATTAATGAATGCTGTAAATGATGACGTCATTAATATTAAAAAGAGTGATTAATATTTTTTGCTGTTTAAATTAGAACGTTATTTCTACTCAAATTTTGAGGAAATAAAAAACCAGCTGAAGTAGCTGGTTTTTTATATCTCAATTATTTGAATTACTTCATGCTAATTGTTGTATGTACTTCTGAGCCATCTTGATGATCAGGTTCAAACCAACGAGCAGTAACAGACTTAGTATGAGTCCAGAAACTGACTACTTGTCTACCATTAGGTCCTAAATCACCTAATTTAGACGCACGAGAACCGGTGAAACTAAAAAATGCTACAGGTACTGGGATCGGCACATTAATACCGACTTGCCCAACATCAATATCATTTTCAAATTTACGTGCCGTCCAACCTGATGAGGTAAAGATTGAAGTACCGTTACCATTTGGATTCGCGTTAATGATTTCAATCGCTTCTTCTAAAGTTTCAGCTTCTAAAACACACAATGCAGGACCAAATATTTCTTGGTTATATATATCCATATCAGTAGTTACATTGCTGAACATAGTAGGGCCAACAAAATTACCATTTGGATAACCGTCAACTTGGCAGTCTCTACCATCAACCAATAATGTTGCGCCTTGTTCAACGCCACTATCAAGAATACTGATAATACGCTTTTTCGCTTGTGGAGAAACAACAGGACCTAAATCAGCATCACGTTGTGAGCCTGGGCCTACTTTCATTAACTTGGTGCGTTCAACAATTTCAGGTAACCAATTACGGGCTTCGCCTACTAAAATTGTAACGGGATTCGCCATACAGCGCTGGCCTGCTGCACCAAATGCTGAACCTAACAAATCGTTAATTGCTCTGTCTTTGTTAGCGTCACCCATAATAACCATGTGGTTTTTTGCACCCATCATAGATTGTGCACGTTTACCGTGCTTGCTGGCGTGATTATAAACATGGGTACCGACATGAGTTGAACCAATGAAAGAAACGGCTTTAACATGTTCATGTTCAATTAAGGCATTAACAGCATCAGGACCACCGTGAACCACGTTAAGTACTCCTGCTGGCAAACCCGCTTCAAGTGCTAATTCTACAAATCGAATGGTTGAAGATGGCGCTTGCTCAGACGGTTTTAAAACAAAGGTATTACCACAAGCAATAGCTGGTGGAAACATAAAGGCTGGTAGCATTAATGGAAAGTTAAATGCCGTGATACCAAGGCCAACACCAATAGGTTTGTTCAAAGTATAGGTATCAACACCGGTAGCAACATTGTTACCCATATCACCAAGTTGCAGGCGTGTAATTGAACAGGCATTTTCAATTGCTTCAAGTGCCCGCCCTACTTCGCCTTCTGCATCTGGTAACGTTTTACCATGTTCAAGTGTTACCAACTCAGCAAGTTCTTTGGTATTTTCACGTACTAGATGAGCAAAAGTCACCATAATGCGCATGCGGTTAGTTAATGAAACCTTTGACCAAGACTTAAAAGCTTGTTGTGCTGATGTTACCGCAGCGTTTACTTCATCCGCAGTAGCCATAGGTACACGAGCAACCACTTCTTGAGTTGCCGGATTTAATACATCTAACCATTCGTTAGTTGTTGAACGAACCTTTTCACCATTAATGATCAGTGGAATTTCTTTAATGCTCATAATAAGCCTCTTAGTCAATTGTATGAAAGTTACCCATTGAAGTTAGTATTTCAAACAAGTATAGAATTTTGTAGTGATAAGGTAGGCTTTTATAGACACAAGAACAACAGGCACAAATGCAACGAACATTGCAATATCGCAACAATCAAGAAATCATGTTAAGCTATGTTGATGAATTGGGATGATATAAAAATATTTCTAGAAGTAGCTCGATCTGAGCGGCTTTCCATTGCCGCCAAAAGATTAGCCATGGACGCTTCTACCGTATCAAGACGTTTGCATAAACTCGAAGAGCAATTGGCTAGTCAGTTATTTGAACGAACTGTTGATGGTCATGTATTAACAGAAGATGGGGAAAAGTTACTCAATTCGGCAAGAAAAATGGAGCAAAATGCCAGTTTAGCTTTTGAAGAGGTAAAAAATAACAACCAAGTAAACTGTGGCAAGGTACGTATTGGTGTAACAGAAGCTTTTGGTAATTTTTTTATCGCCGCACATTTATTACCACTTCAACAAGACTTTCCTAACATTCAAATCGACTTACTCCACTTTTCTCGTTTCGTTAAAATTAGTCGAAATGAAGCAGATATTGCTATAGCTGTTGAGCGACCGAAAAGTACATCCATGATTATCACTAAGTTGTGCGACTATAAGTTACAGCTCTATGCTCACCCTTCTTTTTTACAGCAAGCACCAAACCTTAACTTGAACACTTTAGCAAAACAACAATGGGTGAGTTATGTTGATAATTTATTATTTACCCAAGAATTATCTTATACAAAAGAATTAGCAACACTATTGGCTGCTCCTATTAATGCTACATTCAGTAGCACGAGTATCATCAGCCAATACAGCGCAATAAAAAGTGGATTAGGTATTGGCATTTTACCCTGTTTTCTTGGCGATCAAGACAAGAGTTTAATTAAACTATACAGTGAAGAAATTAATATTGTTCGAAGCTTTTGGTTAATAACTCATCCTGAAAGCAAAAGACTATCTCATGTAGCAACAGTTTGGGATTACCTCAAAAAATTAGTAGAAGAACAAAAACAATTACTGATGCCGGAATAATTTATCGATTTAACTGAAAAATATCGGTTGTTTTAGCTTTATTTGTTCGATTATAAATAAAACCCAAGTGCTCTAATAACGTTTTAGATGTTTTATTTTTCGGATGAACTTGAGCAAGTATCGCAGAGTATTGTGGATAATGAGCAAGTACTGCTTTTGCCGCTTCTTTACCATAACCACAATAATAGTATTGAGATAATAAGGAATAACCTAAATCAGGATACTTTAAGTCTTCTCTTTTTAATAAACCCGCTAAACCAATAGCTTGTGACTCATGATTTTTAAGGCAAATGGCCATTGAACCAATACCATGCTCTTTATAGCTTAATTGTGGGCCATTAATAATATAATGTTTAGCCTGATCAATTGTACTAATTTCCCTGTCACCAATATAGTTAAGCACATCAGGTTCATTAAATTGAGCAATAACAAAATCCGCATCAGCCAAGGTCAATGGACGAATAATTAACCTTGGTGTGTTTATCGAACTAATGGTCATACTTACACCTTTGAAATATGTTGAATATAAGCAGTATAGTTATCAATTGCCTTTGGGTTGCCTTTATTGGTTTGACAAACGCTTTTTTGATATTGATAACTGAATACGTCAAACCAAAGGTCTAATAACTGTGCTCTGCTTGTCTCCCCTGCCATTGCTAATACACGGGCAGCAACTTCTGCCGTGGCAAACTGATTATCAACACTGGTCTCTCTAATTTGATAACGAGAGGTAATCTTTTCATTGCCTTCTAATTGAGGGAATTGCTGTTGGGGATCAAAGGATACAACTGGAAAATTAGCTAAATAAGGGCTTTTACGAAACATTTTTTTCGCCTCACGCCAACTTCCATCAAGCATGATAAACAAAGGTCTTTTACCGCTATCACAATTCACTTTTTCTTGAATAACCTCTCTTCCTTGTTCGACATATTGCGAAGGAAAAACAACAAAAGGTTGCCATTGCGGATCGTTGATCACAGCTAAAAGCTCAGGATTAGGTACAGTGCGTGACCACAAAAAAGCATAAGTATCATTTACTAGGTCGGCAATGAGTTTACCGGTATTACTCGGTTTTAATACTTCCGTATCATACATTAGTAATAAAAACCCCGAGCTAAGCGCTGCCTTTTTATCCGTTATATTTTTTATTGTTAATGCCGATGGCGTTAACTGACAAATACAGTGTGTTTGAGCTAGTCGGCATGATTCACACCGGACAACTCTGAACCCTCTACTTTTGTAGGTGGTGGTACTTAGGCTTTTTCTATATTGATAAAGTTGCTGAACAGCATTCATAAAATATTAATTCATTAGAGAAAAAAGCCGCAAACCTTCATCAAGCTTACGGCTTTAAAAAATTCATTATAAATTATTTTTGCTGATAAAAAACTGACATTGCTTGATAAAGTGAATACAAATCAACTTTTGAGCTTACCGCATACGGAGAATGAATTGATAAAACAGGAATACCAAAATCAATTACCTCCATATTATCGTCAGAAAGATCACTGCCAATAGTTCCGCCAGAAGCTCTCCCTTTATAAGTAGATGTTTGCCATTTTATTTTGGCATTATCTAAATAGTTACGAGTCCATGCTGTGTATTCAGAGTTGGCATTAAAACCACCACCGTAAAGTTTTAAATTAACGCCATTACCTAAGCGAGGTGCATTGCCTAACTCCCAAACACCAGACCATGTAGGGTTTACACCTGGGTTAACATCAGTAGAGATAACTTTTGTATTTCTCAGAACTTTACGTAATAAGTAGTCGTTGTATTTACTACCTTTTTGGTTATAAAGCATACCACTCAGCAAGTCGACTAAATAAGTAGAGCCTGCACCGGTATTATTTTTATTACCTATTTCTTCATTATCAACTAAATAAGCAATGGCAGTATATTCAGGTGTTTTCTGCTCAGTAATCGCTTTTACTGCTGCAATAGCAGCTGCTTTGTCATCTTGACCATAAGCTGCAACCATTGAACGATCAAAACCAACATCACGAGGTTTAGTTGCTGGTATTAAAGCAAGTTCAGCTGAGACAAAGTCTTCTATTGAAATGTCATATTTATTTTTAAGAAAATCTGTAACTAGTTGCTTTACTGATTTTTCAAAATCAGGTTTTGAAGCGATAATAACATCAAGCTCTTCTTTTTTAATCACGTCACGACTTGTACGTTTACGATTACCTTGATCTACATGTGGTGCTAAATCAGGGACAATTAAGATAGGTTCATCATCATTAAACCCCATTGAAATATTAACCACAGAGCCATCTTTTTTATCTACTCTGCCGACCAGTGCTAGAGGAATATTAACCCACTGATAAGATTTAATACCGCCATGAACATAGGTTTGAAACATCCCAAACTTTTGCTTTTCATATAACGGACGTCCTTTTAGCTCTAAACGAGGAGAGTCGATATGAGCGCCAACGATTCGAACACCTTCAACTAAGTCTTTTTTACCAATAACAATTAGTGAAATGGTACGATCTCGATTGACATCATAAAACCTTGCGCCTGGTTTTAGTTTACTTTTTTCACTTAAGCGTTTGAACCCTTGTTTCTCTACCCTTTTGATGGTTTCGCTGACAAATGTTAGCTCTGTTGGTACCTTGTAAATATAGTCTTTATATTCTTCAGCGTAACTGTCAACCGCTTTAAGTTCTTTGTCTGATAAGTTTAACCAACTTGAAGGACTTTCTTTCTTTTTATCTTCATCGGCCTTAAAGCCAGCACTTAAACTGGCATTAGAAAACAGTAGCGTACTTAAAAGTGCAGCGCCAACTATGATAGTTTTAGAATTTTTAATCATCTTTATAAATTTCTTATTGAATAAGTAAAAGGGACAATACAGACATAATAAAGGCTTAACTTAATCGCTGACAAGCAATAACCGATAGATCGGCTAAATTCATTGATGAATGACATTAATTGAGTGCCTGAAGTCGTTTGACTAAAGATCTCAATCGCTTTAAATTTATAGCTAACTTGTAAAGTGACTTGGTGTAGATAATGAAATTACTTGAAGTAACAAAAATCTGGAATCAAGGAAGGCATAATGCGTTTACTGATTTATGTAGCTACAACAATCAATACTTTTGCTGTTTCAGAGAAGCTAGCGCGCATATTAGCCGTATTGGCATTATAAGAATATTAATCTCAGATGATCTTAATAATTGGCGGTTAATTAGCACTGTAAGAAGTCACTTGTGTGATTTAAGAGATCCAAAACTTTCAATATCGTTTGAAGGTAAGCTAACTCTTAGTTATTTAAAAGTAACTTTTAATGAAATAGGACAAAATCAAACCTCTTATAATTGTATATCATCAAGTTACACAGGAACTTCCTGGTCACAGCCTCAAGTTTTTGCCGATAATAATTGGTGGTTATGGAGAATATGTTGGTTTAAAAAAGAAGCTCTAGGTATTGGCTATAATCATCAGGCAGGTTGTGTAAGACTGTATAGAGGCGATCCGAACAGAACATTTTCATGCATTGACGATAATCTTTTCGGTTTAGCGAGATATCAAAAGGGTTATCCAAATGAAAGTGACATTGTTTTCTTATCAACGGGCGAAGCTGTGTGTATTCTACGCCGAGATGCCGACAGTGCTAGCGCCCAATTAGGTTTAAGTCACCCTCCCTATACACAATGGAAATGGCATGATCTGGGATGTTTCGTTGGAGGGCCAGCGTTAATTATTTCCAATAATGATAAAGTACTACTTGCTGGTAGAAGTTGGAACAAAAAACAAGGGGCTAAAACTCAATTATGGCAAGTTAATTTAGATCAAAAATTGATAACACCATTAATGACATTACCTTCCGCTGGCGATACTAGTTATCCTGGATTGGTAATTGCTGATAATAAGTTATATGTCAGTTATTACTCTTCACACCAGCAAAACAAATCTAGTATTTTTTTAGCTAAAATTAAAATTAATTGATAGCTAGGTGCATATCAAATAATGGAACTATTCGCTTTTTGGATATTTTAACCTACACTTTACTTGTACGATAAACAAACAAGCAGTTAAAATATAATTAAATATTGAAAGGAATCAACCAAATGGAATTTAATACTCCTCAAGCGATCCACGAAATAAAACTCTCTAAAAAAAATCGAATGTTAGTTAACGGTAAAATACAGTGCAAATTACAAGCAATGTCTTTTGCCCTCAACTACCACATGGTTGATGTCACTGAAACCTCCAATGAATTGCTCATCAAAGGTACCGTGCCCGTTGGAGGTTAATATTTAGTACGCTAAGATTGAATAAGATGAACATCTCTTTGTGGAAAGGGGATGTTTATTTTGGCTTCATCTAACGCTAAATATATAGCTTCATAAGCTTTATACTTCGCTTGATATAAATTTACTGTTGGTGTCCATAATCGAATAGCGATGGTAATTGCACTGTCAGAAAACTCATCAATACCTACTTGTGGGTGTTTTTGTTGACCAACAATATCTAATGATTCAATGGTATCTGTTAATAACTTTACCACTTCAATAGGATTATGCTGATAAGCAATACCAACACTGAGTTCAAGCAATGAATCATTTTTTGAGTTGTGCAGCACTTCTCCAACAATATGTTTATTAGGAATAGTAATTTCAACATTGTCTTGGTCTTCAATAATTGTATAGGCGAGCAATACTTCTTTTACGACACCAGTCACGCCTTGTACGGTAATGGTATCACCAACAACAAAAGGTCGAATAATGATAATATTGAATCCTGCGGCGTAATTGGCTAACAACCCTTGCAAAGCTAAACCCGCACCTAGAGAGATCGCACCGATAGCCGCAATAAATGGTGTAACACTAACGCCTAGTTTCCCTAATGCAACTATAGTGATCATTATAACGATGACCATTTTTGATGTGTTTGCCAAAAATCGGCTTAACGTTATATCAAGTTTTTGCTTCTCACAAAGAGTTAATACTCCCTTGGCAATCTTACCGGCAACAAAATAGCCAAAAATAAATATTATAAAAGCACCAATAAGCTGAAATGTATAATTGGCAAAAAAATCGAGAACTAAATCATAAAACTTAGCCATTTGATCAATTTCCTCTTTTAATAAATCAGCAGGTTGTAGTGACTTTACTGATGTTTCTACAGCACTACCCTTTGTTGCAGTCATAAATCGCCCTTATTTTCATATACTAAATAACCTTATTCTTTCATATTTATTATCCAATTAATCAGAATAATTAAATAAAAAATTTAATTATTTTGATTTGCTGCCGATTTATAAATTATTAATAAAAAACAATGGTTAAATTTAAAGGATTACTGATGGACCTATTACAGAGAGTATTACCATCGACTAACTTAATTTCATCTGAAAAGTCTGCAAAAGATACTAAACATAAAAAACATAGCCGACAGATAAGTTGGCAAGTAATTAATAATGTAGATGAACCAATCGAAACAGTAATTCCCGAGGTTGCTTCTTTTTCTCCTGAACAAACGAAAGATGAAAGAAGAACAAGTAGTGATCGACGTTTAAGTGCAAAAAAGAGGGGCCGTTGGTTAGAGTCTAGAAATAAAAAAGATCGGCGTCAGCCTATCGAAATAAGCATGAAAGTGTAAGTTTATGTTTATCGGCACCTGATTATAGTGCTTTGTTTGAAAGGATAATGCCATTATTATCGGCATACACATACATTCCTGGCTTTACTGTTACCCCTGCAAACCTCAGTACAACATTTACATCGCCTAAGCCACGCTTTTGGGTTTTTCTTGGATGAATGTTTAACGCTTGCACACCTAATTCTAGGCTTTGAATAATATCAATATCACGAATACAGCCATTAATAATTAGCCCTTGCCAACCATTTTTTACTGCCTTTTCAGCAAGCATATCACCGAGTAAAGCAGCACGTAATGAGCCACCGCCATCAACTACCATAACTTTGCCATCACCAGGAGTAGAAACAAGCTCTTTAACTAGAGAGTTATCTTCGAAGCATTTTACGGTAACAACTTCACCACCAAAAGATGTTTTACCGCCATAGTTATTAAAAATAACATCAAATACTTCGACGTTTGGATATTGATCACATAAATCTGGGATTATATAAGGCATAAATGGACTCATTGTTAATAACTAAAAAAGACAGAACAAATTCTAACACGGTCAATTAAATATAAGGGTAGTTGAGCACTTCATACTCTTTATAATGACTATAGCAAGGGTAAATAACAGTTTAGTTAGCTAAATGACGAGCTTTAAATTGACTTGGGCTCATACCATGGAAAATTTTAAAACTACGACTAAAATGGCTAGCATTACTAAAGCCCAACTCAAAACAGATATGAGTGATTTGTTGACCATTTTTGATCATGTTCGCCGCCTTCTTTAAACGAGTTTGATGTTGAAAAGCAATAGGACTACAACCTAGGTGCACTTTAAATTCATGAAAAAATTTAGTACGGCTCATGCAAGCCAGCCGACATAAATGATCAATATCTAAATTGTCATTCACATGTTTACTCATATAGTTCAGTGCGGCATTTAAACCATTATTATCAGGTTCTTGTTGGCAAAAAGATAAAATAAATTCACGAGATTGATGCCGTAGTAACCGAACAGTTAACTCAGAAACGGCCAAGTCGATCATAAAACTTCTGTCTTGATGGTTCTCCGTATACACTTGCACAATGCGATTAAGCAACGCTTGTGTTTCACTATTATGGTGAGTATGAACAAGCTGTTCATCATATTGCCAATGGCCAAAAACATTATTCTTTTCAGCTGTTTCGTTTAAGCCGTGAGCAATTTGTTTCACCCGATCTTTTGAAATTTCAATGGCCAGACAAGTGGTAGGTTTATCAAGTTGTGCAATTGGAAAGTCAATCTCAACTTCTTGATTGGGCGCCATAATAAAAGACTCATGAGGGAGAAACTCACTATGGTAGTTTTCTTTGCCTGAATGCATGATTTTCTTACCTGTCACCATGCCACAAAACAATAATTGATCTGATCTTAATTTAACCCGATAAGCTTGTTGATAGGTATCGTAGATGCTGAGTTCCGAATCTGGTCCAGCAAAACTTACTTTATTCTCAACTAAGACTTTTGGGAAACTCCGTTTATTTTCAATAAGCTCTGTAATCATTTACACACCAAATCTTTCTATTGCTAAGAATATGTACTGACAGTCAATACTTGTGAATTATCAGCATAGTTGAACTAGGACATTAAAACTAAGGTAAGTACTAAGATAATTGGTATTGATTAAAAAAACAACTAGAGGAAAGTCTATGATTTATGCAGCACCTGGAACAGAAAATTCAGTCATGAGTTTTAAACCACGCTATCAAAACTTTATAGGTGGCCAATGGGTTGAACCACAAAATGGTCAATATTTTGATAACATCAGCCCTGTTAATGGTGAGGTTTTTTGCCAAATACCACGATCAGATAAAGATGATATAGAACTTGCTCTTGATGCTGCTCATAAAGCAAAAGAGGCATGGGGCACAACATCGGTTACTGAACGCTCAAATATATTATTAAAAGTTGCTGACCGCTTAGAACAAAATTTGGAAGTTCTCGCCATTGCTGAAACTTGGGATAATGGTAAAGCTGTACGTGAAACACTCGCCGC
>Ga0105351_1000101_pt1 | contig 35737 bp, 26 predicted proteins | sample EN4Hudsemesocosm_FD_83662 | JGI IMG/M metagenome (GOLD analysis project Ga0105351, IMG submission 83662) | Methane-oxidizing microbial communities from mesocosms in the Hudson Canyon - EN4B Hudson Canyon | ecosystem: Environmental > Aquatic > Marine > Cold seeps | place: Hudson Canyon... | reverse complement strand
ATGATATATAAAATTATCAAACTATAAAAAATAGCTCTGCGCTTCCTTGCAGTTACTACCGATGAATACGGTACGCAATTTTAGGTAGATTATTTTTTTATGCAATAGGGTAAATTAAGTGACTGCTACATCAATCTAGCGAAATATCAAGAGAATATACCTAATGCTACTTCTGTGTAGCAGTTATTTAATCCGTGCACATGTTAGATAAAAATAGGCTCAAATAGAACTAACTAGTAGGGCTACAGCAAAGACTAGTAAGCGAACTCCTCTTTATATTCATTTAACTTAGCCAACAAAAATGAATATTCTGGTTTATGAATCAAATCCCCTACTCTTGAATACCAGTTCTTTGATATGTCGTTACCATGCATATCTGAATCCATACCGTCAAAACCAAAACGTTCATCATTGGCTTCTAGATTATTAAATAACATCGCAAGCTCATGAACCCCCTCCATATCGTCAACAACTTGAGAGAGTTTGTTAAGCTGTTCGTTTGATGATCCATTATTCAAGGCTTCATCAACAATTATATTCGCTAAGATTAGTTCAATTCGTTCAAATGATTTCTTTGGGTCAAGATACTCTAGATGATCCTTTGCTGTACTTGGCTCAGAATCAATTAATAGCCATGCTAGCCAATAATCCATTTTATCGTGAATAGTCACCCACTCAGGATCACTTGGTCGCGCTAGCTGTTTGTAACCTTTCAACAAATCGGTTGCTTTCGCCTTTTCACCTTGTCGAACATAGAAGTTAGCTAGTGCTTTATGACTTGTTCTATGGAACATCGTATCCTTATCACTGGTATATTGAATGTTCCTCTGCAAGTACTGCTCAGCTTCGCTTACCATTCCTTTTTTTTCGTATATTAGGCTACGAGCAGTGTTAAGTTCGTATAGCAAATTATTTGTACCCACGATCTTTAACATAATGCCTTCGCCTTTGTCGGCGTAACTCAATCTAGATGTGTCATCCAAACTTTTTTCATTGGCTAAGTTGAGATAGACCCAAGCTCTATTTCTTGAAATTACATTTCCTTGCTCGTAAACATTAACCGCTTTGAGTAAATATTCGTTTCCGCAATCTTCAGTATACGACCGACACGAATACCCCATTCTCATATAAATATCACCACGCTCCTCAAGGGTTAGATCACCATCACGAACAAGTATACTTACTTGTTCCCAATAGAAAACACCACGTTCTTTATCCTCATAATGGAGGCGAGAACTAAGGTTTAATGCTGCTTCAGCCCTTAATTTATCGGTATCTGCGGCTTCATATTGCTCAACCATACCGTCAACTGAATAAGTTCCAGAAGCATCAAATAACATATCCGCCGCAACACTTATAAATAGGTCTTTTTGATAATCACTCGCTAACAATCCTGGTGGTAAAACTATTGTCCCTACCCACAATATGAAGATCAGTAGTGATGTAAACAACCCAGAACTAGCATGCTGTACCCGATATACCAATGAATCTAATAATGGCCACCTGTTTGATGGCAACTGTTTAATCCAAACGGGGTGTGATGCTAATGACTCAATTAAGTACGCAAGGCTAGTGTTTTTATTTTTATGAATCCCAGATCTTATTAGATGGCGTAAGAGTTGTGTTTCTTTCCATGTGAACGGTAATGCAATAACCAGAACTACTGCAATAATAAGCGCCACATTCTCATCCCATTCAAGTCCCATATAACCAAGTGCCAAGATACTAATAAGGGTAAGCATAAGTTGCAGCATGGGTAACCGATTGAATAGAGCTAGACTAACTATTTTGCCTCCATCTAATGGATTAAAGGGCAAAAGATTAATAGCGTTTAACAACAAAGACATAATTGCATATTGTTGTACCCATTCAGGCATACCAGCACTATCGATGCTGAGTAAAACCACACCTAAAACATAACCAGGCAAAGGGCCTAGTAACAATATAATCGCTTCTTGAAAAGAACTTACCTTCTCCTTTTTACCAATTGCCATAGCCCCCATAAATGGGATGAACAGCATCCGTAGGTCCTTGTATCCATAGATCCACATTCCAAAAAGATGACCAGCTTCATGTATAAATAAGGCGACAATTAGCATTAATAGCCAATCTATGGAAAAACTCATACCAAAGCTGACGCTAAACAAAACAACACTCGCTAACAGAATAAGTGTTTTAGCTACCCATCCGGTTTGTTGCTTTTCTTTGATTGACTTATAGCTTTGATATTCAGTCAACTGACGAGCAGGAGTATCCAACAACTTGCTTCTATCATCCCCTTCGTGACCCTCTATGTTCGGTGAAGGAAGTTGCTGCTTTAGCGTTTTGTTAATAGACATAAACTTACGCCATACACTAATGCTTTGCTTTAAAGGTAACCGATAGCCATCTTTCCAAGGAACGACAACATTCATCTCAACTAATCCCTGAAAAAAAATCATTTCAAAAGCTGTGAGCGCTGTTTCTATATCAAACTCATTATTTGAGGAAACATGTCCTAACCGATCATCATGAAAAGTGAGCTGATCCAAATGAGATATCGTCATTGCATCTTTAATTTGATAGCCATCAGGGCAGGAACAATCATCAAACTCACATCCAGAAGTTGTGACAATGAAGTTTGGCACCTCATCACGACTAATAAGAATTAGTCGCCATTCAAAACCAAATTGTTTAGCAGGTTCAACATAAACTAAAGCCCAAGTATTTGTTTTATCGTTATAGCAAACAGCACCATATAACCCCCATGGGTGCCCAACTATTACAGAAGCTCTTTTAACATAGGACTTGAATTCAAAACCATGCTCTTTAACCAGTTCTTCAGCTTCTTTCAAGACATGAAGCTGTTCTTCAGATACTTCATCTAGCCTGATAGGTTCTATATTTCCAGACATCAACTTGAATGAAGCCAGCCTATATATCCCAATCAAGTGGACTATCAAGAATATTGAGACAATAACACCAACAACTAATAACCAGGTCAAAGCACTCTTCCTTAATTAAAATAAAAACTTACAATAAAAAGCCCCATTAGCTTAAAACTACTGGGGCTCTAACTATCGTTCTTCAGTTGTTTCTACAACCCCATAACAACAAGTTTATTAATCAACCATCTTATCGCTTAACTTATAAAGTTTGATTGGCAATGGGTAATCTATATTCATTACAAAGCTTGCTCTTAAGTCAGGAGAGAGCAGATCGTTTACCTTATTAAACAACTTCTGCATATCTGTCTCATTTCCATATACCTTTGCCAGAGGCTCTTCTTGCCTTTCATTAACAAAGCAATAGTTTGATAAATACCTAATGAACGCTTTTCCATTTGATTTGAACGGGACGATTAACATGCGGTGTTCAATATCGTAAAAATCATCCTCTTCGATATTTTCTTTATCTCTGTACTCTTTCAAGGCCGCATCATGCCATTGGTGTAGCTCACTTTCTTTCGTATCGATAAAGGCTTCTTCAATAACTTCTTTTGAATTATTAAACGATACTTCCTTTTCAGTAGCGATAAACTCTTCATAACTAATTCCACCCTTTCGATTCTTCCATGCAATATCCTTTTTAAAGGCCGATTCGAAATAGCTCCTGAAATTTTCGGAATTAGTCTCGACAAAGCTTTTATTACTCTCCTTTATAATAGCTTCAATGTTATTGGATAAGTCCACTACTTTAGCTTTTGCATCAAATGCTTTTACACATTCTGGGCGCTCTGACATTTCACCGCCCATAGGCGCATTAGATGTTGTGTATTCTATGCCATCGATTTCTTCAATAACCATATCAACCCAACAGCCTGCAACATCATGCCAATACATTACTGCCACTACAGGTACCTTATAGAATGCTTGCAGTTGATACCCATCCATTTCATGGATGAAGTAGGGTTTACCTGGTGTGAATCCAAGCTCTGACAGTTCTTTAGCTGTTTTCTTTACAGCAGGAGCATTCAACCAGTCTGGATCTATATCTTCGTTAAGGTGGATATACAGTGGGGGTTGATCAGTATCGGCTCCTAAGTACTTGCCAAACTTAATTTTGAAATAGATAAAAACAGCTACACCCAATAGGATGATCGCAATAATAAACCCGCCTACAATTTGTAAAAAAAGTTCCATTTTTAATCCTTTTAAAAACAAACACTATAAACATGTGGGCTAAAACGACAGCTCTCAATAAGTTTAGACTAGGTTCAAAGATCCATAATATTCAAAACCTGAATCAGTTAACATTCAGAGATTATTATTTATACAAAAAGTTGGTTTACTTACGCCTGTTAAACTACAAACCCGTACAGCACTCAGATAAACATAACCACAAACAGAACAAATAATAAAAAGCCCCACTAGCACAAAACTATTGGGGCTTTAGAATCTATCCATAAAAAAGCCGCTCTTGCTATGCCTGTATTTATTAGCATAGCTTGAACGGCTTTATTTTTAAGTCTTGATAAACTTAATGTGCATGGACAAAAAAGTCCGCCCACTAAAGTGATTTTTGGACAAAAATGTCTGCCCACTAATTGTTAAATGAGCCTGAAGGGAGTTTAGATAACAAATGTATAACGAGTTACTAACCACATACAGATATTAAAAAGCCCCAGTAGTTTTGGCTAATGGGGCTCTAACTATTACTATACAGGTTGTGGTTTAATCATCATCGCCGACCAATACAGTTTGAACCGATAAACATTTATCACCATAAACCTTCAACTTTACCTTGTTGATAAAGTCACATGCAGTATCTAAATTAATTATTCCCTTATGCAGCACAACTGAAATAGATTCATTATCAGTGTAATAAAAGCCCCACACACAATTATCAATTAAAACTTGGCCTTCGCCTTGGCCATAGCTGATTTGCTTCCATTGACAATCATCAGGGATAAAACACTTTAGCTCTTCACCAACACATCCATAACAAAGCTCTGGTACATAGTCACTATCTTCTTTTAATTCAAATATCATTCATTAAACCCGCCACAATGGATCTGTGTATTTCGCTATTAGACCACAACAGCATCCATACCATTCCAACATAAACCCAGATCAACCAGATACAAATAAGCCCCAATAGAACTAACTAGCAGGGCTACAACTAACATTGCTAAGAGCACACGCTATTTAATACTAACACCTACTGAATCACTGGAGATTGATAACAAAACCTCATTCCCATATGGTGTTTTCTCTTTGTGCAATACTTCTGGTTTATCTATATAAGAAAACCGCCCATCAACAAGTATGCAATCTGAAAACTTAATAACGTCACTGGCTACAGTTGCACCGGATCTACAATAAAAACTCACATCAACAATTGTTTTGTTACTGCTTTTATCCTTGATCTGAATAACTACGAAGCTCTCCAACTGTCGTACATCAAGATGTACACTCAACATACCTCTTTCAAAATCATACTGATGGCGAATTTCATATTCTTCTACGGATGGTATAGCTTCAGTAACCTCAATGAAGTCTGTTTCATCCCACTTTAAGCTACCCATACTGACGTATTACCACTTACCTGTTTCCACTGGGTTCACACTTAACTCATTCTCAACAGCAGTGATCACCTTAGATTGCATATCAGTGATGGCATGTTCGATAGAAGCTACCTTAACCAACATTTTCAACAATGATTCAGTTTGATTAGGTTGGAACTGCTCCTTACAAGGAGCCAGGATATATTTCACTTCAGCAGGTAGATCAATCACATCCTGAAGCATATGAGAGGAGGCTGAGAACAACTCAGTTGATTTAGATTCATCCAGATTAAATTCATTTTGAAACAAGTTGATGATATCCGCTTTCTGTTCCCTTGAGATCTCACCTTCGATTTTGGCAATACCAACTAACAATACCCCAGCAGCATCCAATGGTTTAACCAACCTATGGAGTGGCTTTGTACTTAATTGCTTTTCCCAGTTTTTTCTTCGCACCCAATAGAATGGATTAAAGGAGTTTAGGTCAACTCCTGAGTTTTGAAGACGATATAAGGCCCAAACTAGGCCACCAATTGCAGTTATTATTCCTATTATGATATGCATTTAGTTCCCTTTGCATTTAAGACGAACCCCAGTGATTAATGTCACTGGGGTTCATTGTTTCGTATCGATTAGTTAGATCGACCACCTTTTACAGTCATTTTTCTGGAATATAACAAATAGGGTCGTTTTGAAACCCATTGCAAAATGCCCATAGACGGCGACAACTTGGACATTCCAATACACTCTTCATATCTTTATATAATACTTCGCTATCAATCTTTCCTGAGTAGGCATCATAATCTGAGTCAGATATAGCAAGCCACTCAATTGGGTTAGGAATCTCTCCAAAATTAAGTCTCTTCCCGCACTTGCATTTCAAACTTGGCATATTATTTCCCTACTATCACAATATCATTAATATTTGTTGCACCTGCACCACGAACTCTGGCAAGTACATTCCCTAAATCAGAAAGACTAACTGGGCTTTCCGCCAAATCAAGTACAATTCCTTCTGCTTGATCATTCTTTTTAGCAATAGCCGAAATAATTCGACTAGCATTCTTAGTTTTTGGTGTGTAAACATCATACCTCACTCCATCCACTAGTAGGTCTGAAGTTCCACCTCCAGCTCTTGTACCTACTGGGTTTCTAAGGACAACATTTCTACCTCTGCCGGCCAAGAATATAGCAGACCTAATTTCACTTGCTGAAAACTCACCATCTTCTATACGCAGACGACCCTCTCTAATAGCACCACGGAATTTCTTAGAAAGCATTTTAAATATCTGAATACCTCCTGCCCCCAGTGCTGCAATTCCAACAACCATTTTAATAGTGCGTGCTGTTTCTTGTGCACCAGTATTCCCCGTTGCTCCAAAAACTGAATCCAAAGCGCTGAACCCAGCATCAACCTGCATTAATGAAAGCTCAGTAGCAATTGTGTTGGTAACTGAAGCTTCAAATAACCCAAAGTTACCTGTTGGATCTGTCCAGTTCGCAGGGTCGCTATTGGCATAAAGGTACTTATGCAAAGTTATTGGCTCTTGTTTATGCCCCATCCAAGTATCTTGCTGAGTAAACCGACCCACACCTTGGTCGTAATATCTCGATCTTAGGTAATATTGACCTAAACCAGAGTCAAACTGTTCGCCCGTAAACAAATAACTATTATCACTAGAACCTGTAGAGTTTAGTAATTCACCAAACGCTTCATAGTTATAAGTATCAATAACATCCCCTGCACCATTAGACAAAGCTCTTGTAGAACCTAAACCATCATAATGATAATAACTAACACTACCTGATCTATCCTGACTAATCAGATCATCACCATAGGTATACTGAACTTGAACCGCATCGGCGGAATCGAGTTCAAACAACACCTGAGCATAATCACGATTACTATCTACAACATACTTAGTTTCAGTTCCTTCTACAGTTTGAGAAGTTCTAATTCCATCTGAGTTATAGGTATAGCTGCTATTTGACGTGGTTCCACCAACTAATTTCTCAACACCTGTGAGCTTATTTTTCGCATCGTAAGTATAAGTCGTCAGGTCAGCATCAATACTTTCAGTTAAGGTATTCCCGTTATCATCATAGGTGTATGAGGTGCCACCTTGAGAGGTTATGCGGTCATTATCATCGTAGACGTATGCCGTACTCACACCATCAACGGTGCTAGTCGTTCGGTTACCTAAGAGGGTCGTGGGGCTAATATGGCCAAGGGTATAGGAGATATAAGAGTTTTGAAGAACATGCCTTATTGGCTATCAGGTTATGCAGAATAATAAACCTGAAGCGAGTTTTTGCTTAACTCGCTTGGGTATGTAGTACTGAATAATATAGCTTAGTTAGATACGAACTGTTTTTTTATATCTGGTGTCGATTGATGAGGTACTACTGCAACTGAATTACATGTATCACAAACACCTACCAATATATTTTTAGCTAAGCCACTACCATCACTGAATGGTACGTCTCTTAATTGAAACGTAGCATTCTGCAATAACTCACATGTATTGCAGGCAACTGTTTTTGTGTCACCTTCGTTTAGTGTTTTCATGATTAGTTATCACTCAGTACCGTTTAACAAGTCATCAATAGTGTCAGGTACATCACCTTTCGTCAGCATCTTTTCAAAGACTGTGTAAACATCAGTCTTAGATCCTTCTTTCCTGAGCGTACCTTGGTCATTCATCCAAACATAGATGATAACTTTCTGTTTATTCTCATAGCGGAAGAACAATCGATAACGATTAGGTAAACCTTTCTTAACCCGTTTCCAGTGGCGATAGCCCTTACCAAGGGTATTGCCCAATAGAAACTTGGAATCAGCAGGGTCGTTAGGAACATCTTCTAGAATGGCGTTATAAACTGAAGCCAATAGCTTAGTTAGCTTATGGCTTTTATAACCTGTAGGGTCTTTTGTTTTTAACTTAACGACTTTTTCTTTTAGCTCTATTAGCTGGGCTTCAAAGATACGGTAGTAATGAAGGTTCCAGCCTTTGCTTGTAGCTCCCTTGCTCAAAAATCAGTTACTCCTTCAACCAAGTCGCCAATTTCATCAAGAAGGTTCTGATCTACAGGGATAATATCCTTGGGATTCTTCACCATTTCATTATCTAGGTAAGATAGAAATGCTGCCATGACCTCATCGTCTTTATCTTCTTCAAGTTCTACCGGATCTGCTGTCTCTAGTAGCAATTTACCAGGGGCAATAAACTTTAAAGTCACGCCTGCACCAGAGAATTCAGGATGTTCCTTGAATAAAGTCTTATCAACTCTGAAGCCGTCAGAGTTCCCTACCTTAGCCCAACGACCTGTATAGGAACCTCTAGTAGCTACATTACGTCCACGTACAGTAGTAATCCCTCCCTTGCTAGAAGAACGACTACTATCAGCATCTTTTTGTGCGACTGCTTTGCGCATTCTTTGAGCCATTTACGTCACCTTATCAAAAAAGTAATTACATTTGTGGTTACAAGTATATTCATCTTATATAACTTTTTCCAGCTGCGGTAGAATTTTTAACCAATTTCAATAAAAAGTAACACTCAGAACAAGGTACGATTAAGTGAGATTTAGCACCCCATTATGCAATGGGATGCGTATTAGCATGAACCTCTTTCAACTTCCTTATAGCAACACGGGTATAAACCTGTGTTGTGTTCAGTTGTTGATGACCAAGCATCTCCTGAACATGTCTCAAGTTAGCACCGTTATCCAGCATATGTGTAGCCATAGCATGGCGTAGTAGATGTGCCGCACCTTCCTTGTTGATATCAGCTTTCTTCAGGTACTTCTTAACCAAGAAAGATAATCTAGTCTTGATAAACGGTTCACCATAATCAGTTAGAAATAATATGTGATCATCTGGCCCGATAACAAATAAGGGTCGGATGTCATAGAGATAGTTATCAATCCACTTCAGTGCAGTAGCACCTATTGGCAATAACCTTTCATAGCCACCTTTAGCATGTTTGATGAATACCGTACCTGCTTTAAAGTCCACATCCTGTACCTTGAGAAGGGATAGCTCCCTTCTTCGTATACCGGTACTGTATAGGGTTTCTAGAATAGCCCTATCTCGTATGCCTTGAGGTGTTGATGTATCAGGTAGTGATAACAGTAACTGAACATCTTCAATGCTAAGAATGGCTCTCGGTAGCTTCTGTTGGCGTTTGGGTAACTCCAATTCAGCAGCAGGGTTATAGAGAATATGATTGTCTCTGGCTAACCATTTAAAGAAGCTTCTAATAGCAGATAGATGTGCTCGTTGGGTGGCCATGGATAATGGCTGCCCATTCTGTTTTCTGAGGTAATACAGGTGACGTTGATAGGACTCTAATACAGGCCGAGTGATTAACTTGAAGTCAGTAATATCTCTGTCTGTACACCAGTTGATAAAGCGGTTTAGAGATAGTTCACGCTTTTCTAATGTTTCTTCTGCATAGTCTTTTACTGTTAGGTAACTGATGAACTTTTTAACATAGATGTTTTGATCAGACATGATTAAGCCTCCTACGGCTAGGATTACGATTAGGATATAGGGTTATGATTTCTAGGGTGGGTACTGCTTAAATTGAATTTCAGGTGCTACTTATGCTGTAGACCTTGTGGTTAGTGGATTTGAGTAGTATTTGAGGTACCGATTCGTACCCGATATAGGGGCGATATGGCACCGCTAAGTTGAGGTTTTGCCCCGCTAACTTAGTTGTATGCCCGCCAGGTTGGATAGTCGTAGATTGATATAGTGTTGTAGTAGATTACTGATAGGTAGGATTAGATTGTGTTGAATCATCCTCATTGAATAATGTATCAGGTTCTATTAAGCCCATACAGGTTTGATGTTGATTAGACGTATTCTGATCCCATAACAATTCATATTCGAATGTTTGGCCTCGTCCTCCTCGATGGACGAGTAGGTACTCCATTTCAACTAATCTATCTAAGTGTATTCTTAGCTGGGTTTGACCCCAGCCAGTACAGTTTCGTAATGCTTTTCTCGTAAACCTGAAGGCATTCTTAGCAATGTTTTGCTGAGTACATTCCTGTTGAGCATAACCCTCAATCAGGTATAACAAGTTACGTGTTTGAGGTGGCAATTCATCTAGACTGCTACCCAATACCGCATGGGCTAATTGGTTCGCTATTTGAATATCTTGAGGTGTCACCTCGATATAATGTATTTCAGTTTCATTGTGATTCATGGTTTTTACCTCTCGTTGATATTGATGTAATAAACAGACTGAACGTATGAGTGTTAAGTACTTCATATGGTCTCTTCGGGTACGGGTTTTAGTTGATAGGAAACCTAGGTATTCCGCATAGGGGTTGGCTACTAGCAAGGGTTTTAATAGCCTCTGTACGTTGTGATACACCTGGATGAGTCTTTGCTTATCTTGCTTCTGAAGTAGACCTTGTAGGGTTTGAGATTGCCTCTGAATGGAATGGATCGCCTCGGTTTGTTCTCGACTTTCATTAACGGTTAATACTAAGCATCGGTTTAATAGTTCCTCATCGATATCGATAGCGGTGGTGGTTAGAAACAACATGACAGGCCCTTCAACTTTGTAGGTTTCAGTGACCAATTGTCCTTTGGCATTCTTGCCTGTTGAGGCAATAGATATCTGACCTTCTGATTGAAGTAACTTGAGTGCATAAGCGGCTTGGCCTATGCCTTCCTCTTCTGCAATCGCCAGTATCTTATGCTTAATGTTTTGTTGTCCCATGTAGTAAAGGCTTTGACCTGTCATGGCACTGAAGGTCACTTTCTCTTCAGGTGGGATAAAACTTAAGATCGATTCCATTAAGGTAGACTTACCCGCCGCACTGGTGCTTTGGATAATAATGGCGAGTGGTGATTCTAATAGCCTTGATACCGCAGCTAGATAAGCTACCTGCTTATTGGTTTCCTCTCCTATGACACCTGCTGATTTATAATCTAATAGCAGCTGATCCATTAGCTTGGGTGATTGCAGTAATGACAAGGCTTCCTGCCTTTCCTGTGGTGACATTTCTTTAGGTTTCGTTGCATCTCCTTCGGATAGTTGCTGCTCTCTTACACGGTCATCCAGTACCGCTTCAAGCTTAAGTAGTAACTTACCTAGATCCTGTTTGATCGTTTCCTCATGAACAGATATTTCTAAGCTGGCTTGATGGATGTAGGTGGCTCGTTGCCTTGAGATATACAGGTCAAACTGATCAACATGAAACTTGTCGCCAAGTCTGACTAACAGGTTAATTTTCATCTTATCCATAGCGGTGTTATTAAATAAACCTCGGATACGGTAAGACCTGTCACCCAACTCAATAAAGACATCCTGACCTTCAATGAGAACAGGTATATCTAATAAAGAATCCGGCACCCTTAACGAGGGTAACGGCTTCTCAAGTGACACCTCTTTAGTCAATGGTTCATCTGATAGTGCATCACCTTCAGCATCATCAATAAAGGGTAAATAATCTTCAAAGTCATCTTCTGAATCATCAAGATTGTTATCATCTAATATGATATCCAGATCATCAGAGACTGAGGTTTCAACCCAATCACTGTGGCGTATTAGACCGCCTAGGGCTTCAATACTATTGGGTACTGAATTGGCATACTGATTAACAGAAATACCAATAGGTAACTTAATACAGTAACAATCAAAACCTTGTTGCTGAAGTTCATCACTACAGGTTGATAGTTCAGGTGCAATCAGTAAACGTTTAACACCTTGCTCTTTGAATAAGTTGATTTCAGCTAGGGTTAGTTGGCTTCTAAGATAGAGACCCACCACATTTAAATAACCATGCCGCCAAAACGTCATGGCATCAATGATATTGGCGCAGACAATCAGCTCATCATGACTATTGATAGCAGATAGGTTCCAGATACCCATAACATCGGGGTTCAGGTTTAACTCAAGTGGCGTACCTTTTCGAAGACTAAGGTTCAGCTTCTGACCAAACAGGTCAATTAGCCTACCGTCAATATCAAGTATCGGTACAACCAGTGAACCATTCAGGTGTTCATGGCCACTAGTGCGCAGTACTCCTAAGTCCTGTAATTTAGACCGGATTAGCTTACCTGCTTTCAGTTGTTTATCAGGAAGCAATAAACCTAATTGACGATTAGCAACACCTAGTTTGAAATGGTCTACTAGTTCAGCATGATTCAGTCCTTTCCTGTTGAGAAAGGCAGTCACAGCATCATCTTGCTTAGCCGCTTCATAATAATAATCCACGATAGCCTCAAGGCATTCGTGGTTAGGTAGGTTGAGTATGTTTTCAATATTCATAATTCAAGTTTCCTTAAATGACAGGCACAGTTAATTCCTCCGTATCAAATACAGAGTGCAGATCAGTTCCTGTAGTTAGTGGTTTTGGTTAATTAGGTAGGGCTAATAGTGAAATGAAATGAGGTGATTACTATTTGATTTAGTTGATACTAGAAAATCATAGAACGACAAAATAAATGACGACACAGATAATGATCCAACCAAAAACTTTATCTAAAAGCTGATCAACAGATATTTCTTTTAGGCATTGTTTAATCTCCACCTTGGTTTCTTTAAAATCAACATGATCATCCAACTCTTGATAGATTTGCTTACCAATGTTACTAACAACTTTTCTGGCTTTGTTGACCTGTTTTCCTGCTTTGTGAACAATTTTACTGGATTGGTAAATACGCTTTACGACTTTAAATAACTTCATAATGTTATACCTCAATAGACAGTAGAAATAACAAGCACGACATCGCCTTCTGTATCAAATGAACAGAGTCGAATTAGTACCTGCGGTTAGTTAAGTTGGATTACTTGGTGGGTCAATATTCGATGCAAATTGCATCAGGGCTTATAGTTCGAAATCGTCATAGGTCTTGAGCGTTTCCTCTTTGGTTAAGCCAATATAGGCCGTAGTAACTGCGGGTGAGCTATGGTTCAGCACCCGTGAGATTTGTTCAATGCTGACGCCAGCCGAGAACATCATGTAACCTCTTGTCTTGCGCATACTGTGTGTAGATAACTTGATGCCGACTACCTCACCTATCTCTTTAAACTTACGTGCCACAGGTGCTCGTGTCAGTGGTTTTGGAATACCATTGGTTTGATATCGATTAGATTGAAATAGATAAACATTATTGGGGTTCGTCGCCTGTCGTCTTTTAATAATACTGATAGCAGTATCGTTAAGCCGAATAAGGCGCTTCTTACCCGTCTTAGATTCTACTAATTCAAGCTCGCGCCTATCTAAGTTGATATGATTAGTATGGATAGATAATAGATCTGATATCCGTAGTGCTACATTGATGCCCAATTTCCATATATCAGCATAGTCTTGAGAACCATGCTTCTTTAACAGGTTGTGAATGGTCGTTAGGTCTTCTTGGTTCGTTACTGCGTCTACTTCCTGCATGATAATTACTCCAATTAATTGGGTTACTTATTAAGTGCCCAGTATTGATATGTATCCGACAGCAGTTGGATAACAGTGGGTACTAGTATTGGTGGGGGTTTAGTCGGTTTCACAAGACACTTGTGTATTCGAGGTTCATGATTCTAGATAGCCTGCACTTGAAGGCTATGTGGCATACCATTAGAAACAAACTTTTTTGGCACACCCTCAACTATCGGCAACGTTAGCTCATAGGTCTCAATCAAATAAAACGTGTAGTTAAGACTCCTCGCCATTGATGCAGCTTCAGTAAGGGTTGCAGCAGATACCACTTGCTCTCGCATGGAATCAGCTAGTTCAATAATCATAAAAAACTTACAGGTAGTGTTAAGTATTGTGGTTAATGTATTCATAGTTCAGATCCTTTTATAACAGGCACGACAAAGCCCACAGCGTGTGGGATAGCCGTGTCGTATAGATTGGTTAAGGTTTATTTATTAAGTGCTGTATACACAGCATTGAGGGGCATTAGATGCACTACTATTGGTGATGAATAGCCATCAGGTTTCTCCTTACTTTAGGTTTAATTTAATGGTTTGTTTTTAAGGTTTTATGAGCACCGCTGAAGGCGGTTATAGGCTTCTCAGGACGAGAATAGAATGACGTACATGATGATATGGTTAGTACGTTAACGTTCGATGTATGCTGCCTGTAATCGCCTTCAGTGGTTAACCCACGGTAGCGCTTCTGGTGCTATACATATTTAGATTGAAGTTGAGTTGAAACATACCCTTATAGGTAATCAACTAGCGGGATGACACTACTATTAGCAGCTATGAGAAGTATTGAAATTCAGGAAATCTTGGAACGAAACCACCAATACCTGAAACCATCAGCGTAACGGAGCCATCTAACTGGCTTAACAGGTATGCCTTCAGATAAGTCCTCTCTCAGCGAACGATGTTGAGGTAGCGCCACCAATAACAATGTGATCCAGCGTTCTAATATCGACTAATGCTAAAGCCTCTTGAAGGCGTTTAGTTAACACCTTATCAGCATTACTAGGTGATGGATCTCCACTAGGATGGTTATGACAAAACAACACTGCTGCCGCATTATTCAACAAGCATTGCTTGACCACTTCACGAGCGTAAACTGAACAACTATCCAAAGTACCGGTAAACAATTCTTCGAAACCAATAACATGATGCTGAGTATCCAGATAGATGCAACAAAACACCTCCTGTTCATATTTGGCTAATTTAACTTGAAGGTACTGTATTGTCTTTTGAGGTGATGTGAGTTGATCTGTTCTGAAGTATTCTTGCTCCAGCAGGTTCAGCATGATTTTGTACATTTGCTTAGTGGTTACAGGTTCTGAAAGTAGATACTTATTATCATCTGCTTCCACTAGTAGTGATGGGCTATTCGTTGAATAGTTAGCATTGTTGTTTAAGGTTTTGTTTGTCATTGCATAGTCTCCTATCGATTAATTGGAGAACTTACCTAGGGGGGGTCTATATACAGGTGGGGGCAAGTTCAGGCGGCCTCCCCTTTTGTACATAAGTACTGGGAGACACACCTGGGCTACACGTAGCGATTCACTATTTTCTATATATTATTAGGGTTGTTTCATTCCTTCTGATTTTGAATCAATTCTATTCGGGTCAATGCAACTAACGTCGTTTAGAATAGTCTGCTAATGACACCACATTGTCAGGTAGTTCTTGCGGTACCGTGATCACTTTAGGTTCATCACCCCAAGGTTTAGGATAATTACCCTCAGGTGTATGCTCGAATTGGCATTCACACATGCCTTTAGCAAATCTGAATAATCCATCATCAACAAATCGAGGTACGGGTATAAAGCGTTCACGCTTACCCGAAGCATTCTTAGCATTCTTAGCACGCTTAACTTGCCTATTGATATGAATACCAAGGTTCACAGCATTATCGTCATCGAGGTTATCCATTCCGTATTGGTCTAGATAGTCTCGTATCCATTGCTCTGCATCAGCAACATGGCCATTAACACTGAGGTCAGTATTTCGATACCATGAGATATTCTTGTCTTCCGATCTAAACTGGTTAGCAACAATATCCAAATCGCTATCAAGTACAGCACCACAGTCCATCATATGGTGCAACATCTCATTGCCCCACCGATGAATAAGGTCGTCTTCTAGCTCTTTCTGGTCGGGTCTATGGGAATACGGGATTAGAAGTGTATAGCGGCTAAAGGGTTCAACTGCAATAACACTAAAGTAAGGGTTGAGGTACTCGTGCTTGTTTTCTACAACATGGCACTGCCAACTTATTTGATCAGCGTTGCTCGATATTGTTTGAGTACCGATGTTCTTGCCATCAGCGCTATCCATTCGAGACAGATCAAGGCGCATCCATTTATTTAGTGCATTTGATGCAGAGATAATTATGTTCATTACGATATGAGGCCAGTTTATGCAAAATCTGATTATATCATTTGACCGGCCTCTGGTTGGATATGGCAATACTTGCTACAAAAATAAGTATTTTCTTGAAGAAACAGAATTAATCCATTTTGACCCACGCCCTTTAAAACACCTGTATCCTGTTGTATTTAATGGCTTTTCCTTAATCGTCCTAGTAATGAATAACTCCCTAAAAAAACATACTACAGGTACTATTAGATAATTCAGTAACTATACTAGATTTATTAGGTAATATGGTTCAGGTAACATATAAACCAATAGGTCCTATAGCAGAGACCTTAAAGTCTCTGCCTATAAGCAATATGAAGCATACTAGGTAACTTGTCTCAGGTAACGACTTGAAACATTAGTTTCCAATGAAATGGATTCTGTATCAGGTGCATATGTAATTTTATGAACCTCATGCCATTGAGCCTGTCTGGTCTCATATAAGCTATATGGACTTGTACCAGTATCACCATCTCGTTTCATTTTTAACAGTTCCTGTACCATGGCCTCTGAATTAATCTCATCCATGTTAGTTGTTTCAGGTTCCCTATCCTTTTCTTTGATAGTTGTTGATACAGCTGACCCTATGATTTGCTGATATGCATCTTCCATGATGTCTTCAAGAAGCCCTTGTCTGGTCTTCTTCACAATGAAGCTGTCATGAACTGATAACACTACCTCACGATAACGAAGCATTCTTAATATCACCTGTTCTGCGATAACTGAATCTAGATACTGAAGGTGAACGCCCGCACCACTATTAAAATAGTCACGTATAGGTGCATGGCGCTGTTTAATAGCCTCCATAAATTCACCTAGAGTCTCATAGGGTTCAGGTAGTTGATCCGTTCTAATTAACTTCCTTGCTATAGCATGTTTGGCTGAATCATCTGATTCCGCATTAAGCATATAGTTACAAGCGTACTTAATGATCTTTCTGCCGCCTTCACCTGTAAAGCCAGTTAAGGTATAGGGGTCTTCTGTCAAAGGTACAGGATGCCCTACAAAGGCATACAAGATACGAAAATGCATAGCTGAATAATCAATCTCAACTGTATCCTTTCCATCAATGGTTATGAAAGGCCGCCAATCTTTAGGCATGTATTGCCAGAACGGGCCAGATAAACGCCCACCTTGTTCAAAGTCACGGTTCAAGAACGATCGATGCACATACTTGTTGGTAATGTTAATACCACATTTTTCTGGATCATCTCGTACATCAAGATTCAACTGCCGCTGCTGTTCATTAGATAACCTCACATCGATATTAGCTTCGGCATAAGCTTTATTCATCACCTTGAGGTTTAGTCTTCTTTGATTAGTTGATTCCGTATCCTCATAGTCGACAAGTACTTTGACCTTTACAGGCTTACCCTTTCTATTTATTTTAATTTCTGTCTTCTTTAGAAATATGAGTTCACGCTTAGGGTGCTTTTCGATCATAGGCATAAGAACCTTGTGACGGTTGATCAACGCAATCAGGTTAGTAGTTGCTCTAATACGGGTAAGACATCCAAACTCATTCTCTCTGTTGTATGTGCCGATATGTACATGCATAAACCCTAGCTGCTCAAAGTGATCCTGTGCCATCATCATATTGGCGAACTTATGATGTATCTTGCTATATCGACTAATACTTTTGATATATGCATCTTTATTCTTGTGAACACTGACATTCAAATCAGGATCAGTATTCCAAGCTACATATAGATCAAGCGCCAATGCGCTAACAGTTTGCTTTAGTCCAGGCAGGTCACGCTTACGCTGCCTAGTATCCAGTTGTTGTACAAGTTCGAATATTTCAGTTACTGCTCTTTTGACTTCGGGGTAGTTTGAGTACCTATGAACATCAAATGGTCTTGAGTACCTCAGGTTAGGTTGTGTTGTCATGACTTAACTCCTGCTAATAAACCATACCTTCAGTAGCCCAACTATCAGGCATAGAGAAGCCTCCACAGGTATGGTGATTGTTTTAAAATTTAATTAGGTAGATTGGTTCGAAGTAGTATTACTTCAGTTGATATAGAAGTTGGCAGGCAGAACCTGCCACATCAGCTGGCATTCAACTAGATCGAAGTACTAAAACCATCAATAGTTTTAATAGCTTCAAAGAGTTCATCTATTGCCATTTCACAAACAATATCTGCTTTCTCCGGTTTGTTTATTGCCTTTGCCATCATATTCTTTGCAGTTTCTAGTTGACGTTTAACTGCTCGCATATCATCGTTTAAACCACCGTAATACGTACGTACATTGTTCTTCACTGTGGCTTCAGACTTGTCATATCGTTTAGTGACGTACTCCATTTGTACCTTGCCCCGCTGATACTCGATCAAGTCGATCATATACTTCTGTTGGCTTGGAGGGCCATTAGGGTCAGTTAGCTGGATAGCAGGCTCTGAAGTGGTTTCAGTCGTTGCGTTTACAGTAATAAGTTCAGCTGTAGCTTCATTGTTCATAATGTTTCACCATAAGGTTGCAGCACCCTTTAAGCAGGGCACCATCATTTAATATAAGAACCGGAAAAATACCGGTTCAAGTTGAAACATTCATGGCCATGAGATGTTGATATGAATATTGCCAGAGACGATTTTGGTTTGCACACTTACCACTAACTCTGGCTATAGAGGGAGTATCATAACCATTAGAAACAATAACTTAGAAAATTACAGATGCTTACTTATGGGATAAAATCAGCAAATATCAGGTACAAACACCACCAACCTTTGGCAGATGGATTGAAATTAATTCAATTATTTTGAGTTTATATCAATAATTTTTCATAATGACTAACACAGCTGGCCTAGATTACCTTACCAATCGTTGGGGATTTAGACTTAACAGCTCAATTCTCAAGCCTTCCCACTTTTTAGGTGAAGTTATTTTGCACCATGACTCTAAATCATTAGGTGAAATTAACGCCAATAGGTCTTTAACTTCATTGCGACCACAAGGAACTTTAATTCTTTCAAGCATACCCTCTAAAGCTTTAGCTCTTTTGGGTTGACTTGACTCAGTTGACAGCCAGTATTTATCAATACCATCACCATCCCAGAGATATTTAATAGCAGTAGTAATTTGTGGTCTTAAGTCACCTTTAGCAGCTAAGCGTTTATCCTTAGGTAGTAAAACGGTTAATAATATAGAAAGTTGATCATCATCTAATGAACACAACCCTTTCAAATGTTTGATGATTTTAAGCCTGCAAGTTCTTTTAGATACATTTTCAAGAATACTCAATATCTCAGGATCTCTATTTATCCGGTCTAGTATTAAGGGTGCGATCGTCATTAATGGGAACGATGAATCCACATCTACAATAAGTTCTGGTAGTGGATCAGAACTGCTTTTGTCTTTAGGAAAGCTTGGTACAGGGTCAGGTTTAGCGTCAGGTAGCCGTAATCCATCAGGTATTGGATAATTATTCTGATCACATTTTTTAATTAGATAATCTAAATCGATAAAGAAATGAGTTACTTTTGGTAAACAAAGCAAAGGTTCATTATAAATTCCAGCGCCATCCCAAATAATATCCTCAACAAAGCCCCAGCTATCAGCATTAGGGTCATACATTCCAACATTCACAGCATCCTGAAACGACTCGACAACCAATTCTTCATAAAAATATAGCCTAACATCAACGTTACCATTAGCTGACTTGTTAAAAAAACAATAATCAGCAAATGGAGTAATCATACGCATGTGTAGTCGGTATTGAGCAAACCATTTTAGACTAAAAGTACTTAGGATTGTTTTAGCATCCACAGCTTCCTCAACTACATGGTGCCACTTATTGATATTAAACTTATTTCTATCAGGATCAGTGCCACTAATAAGATGCCTTGGCTGGCCATTTGTGTACCGTAGGCCGCGCAGTTCATCATAAACCATTCCTATGTAGGGCATAGTTGGCTTTTCATTAGACGTGTAATACTCTCCATTCAACTTACATGGGCCTAATATACCTTTCCATAACGCCCTTGGTTCTAATATTGTAACGTCAGTATCGAAATCAATAAATTTGCTTAGTTCACTAAATATTTCATCTGGATCAAAGTCATCTACTAAACGCTTCCACTCCCATAGAATAGTTGCCATATCCAATGTAGTTCGGTACTTTTGAGTATGAGTTAACCAACTTCTAGGCAGTTCATAATACATTCAGACAATCCATTTATTACGACATTTACAAATAATATTAGTAAAGACTGTACCATCTTCCATGGCTATATTGCATTGATGAGCTACGGTGCAATAACATCACAAATATGTGTCGTAATTTGTATATTTAAAGTCGTACAGACTAGGTACGTAGACAATAATATTATCAACTCTCACTAATCTACACATTTCAGATCCTGTATTTATACACACTGTAATAATGACCAGGTGGGATTTAGTTGCTACTAATAAATCAGGATTGGTATGGATAGTTTTTGCTAATGGGGCAAGAGTATCAAACAGTAATAACATACCCACTACTATTTAAACCTGTTAACGGTATAGGTCATCACGATATTTAGTTATAAAAGCTTTAACCAGTTCAATTCCTTTTTTGCCTACATTAGGAGCATTGATCAACACATCAGGATCAATTGCGAACAAGTCTTCAACAGTCAGTATATTCTCAGGTCTTAAACTATTAACAAGCCTTTTAGGTAATACATCCACATTATATAGTGAGCTATTTAAAGTAATTGAATAATCATCTTGGGCTAAGAATACATCAGCATACTCTCGTAACTGTGTCACTTTAGGGCTTTTGAAGTAAGGTTCAGCAATACTTAAATAAACATCTCTGTCTTTTTCATAACAATATGAATGCAGTATTTGTTTAACTCGTGTTGCTGATAACCCATAATCAAGTGCTACTTTAGTTAACAGACCACCACTTAATATGCCTTCCGCTATGTTCCGGTTTCTTTCCAAAGGTTTAGGTTTCATTATTGATTTCAACTACAAACATTATTGTTGTTCACAAACCGAATATTAAGTTTCGTACAATATCATAATTGTATTGAATCACCTGCGCCTATTAGACAACAAGCCCATACAGTACTCAGATAAATATAATCAGAACCATCACAAATAATAAAAAGCCCCACTAGCACAAAACTATTGGGGCTATAACTATTACTATTTAGATTACTTGCTGGTACTCATCCGTTCTTCTAGAACTTCAATCATATCAGGCAAGCCATCATCCTGTTCTATATCATCGTCTTCTGCTATGGCTTTCAACATATCTAATGCAGAACTACCATCGTTGTCTCGTACAGTGATATCAGCACCAATACTCAACAAGTATTCAATGACTTCTGTAGAACCTATCCATGCAGCACTTAAAAGAGCAGTACAACCAAAAGGGTCTTTGTATTCAATATCAGCACCCTGTTTAATTAGTAGCTTAACTTCTTCAAGCTCTGCACGGTTAACAGCATCGTCTAGCTCATCTTCAAGTCTTGCCATTAAGTTATACCTTCAGCTAGTTAACTATTACTTGTTAATAACACTCAGCCTATGGCGCTATTAGACCACCACAGCATCCATACTAATCAAACATAAACCCAGATCAACCAGATACAAATAAGCCCCTATAGAATGAACTAGAGGGGCTGTAAATTAATGGCTGCAATTCACTTTACCGAACCTGACCCTTTTAATTCCTGCTGATTAATCCATTCTTTCCAGCTATCAATCAGCTCTATAACTTCCGCTGATTTAAGTTTATGCTGTTCCTTAATGTATGGTTCTCCTGAGTCATCCCAATCATATTCAATAAGGCTACATTCATTAGATTGAAATTCTACTTTCCACCTATCTATTTGATCTGATAAAACATATGACAAGGTTTCTAGTGGTACCGACGTTAAATCATTAAAGATATAACTAGCCACTTCAGAAGTATTGAGCTCAGATAGAATTACAGCTACTGCTTGATACCTACTATCTATAGCTTCAGCTTCAAAGCCTAACTCCCCTATGTTAAATTCCAAAACTTTATTCATCTTTCACCTATATATTCGGGTAAGCAGTATCCACTTTCAACCCGCCTTTTCCATCAGATTTTAAGTGCATCTTAATATCAAATCCATATTGTGATTTTGTCTTTAGGGTATGATTACCTTTACCAAGCCCTTTGCCTATAACATGCTGTATATAACTTGTTTTGATTGCATTTCCAATTTCCTTCGAACTCCATGAGTCTGGCCAAAACGAACTCTTTTTCATCGTACCATTCTTTAACTTAACAAGAGCTGAGTAGGGTTTTTGACTATCCCCACGAGGGACAATGTATTTAACTATGTTATTACCAGTGCTATTTGATCCACTGGGCATATGGTGCCAACCTCCGCCATTACTTCCATATAGTATATGATCCATATCAACACTTGATAATGGTTTGCATGCGCCAGCATTATGGTTGAGGATAGCTTCTTCACCAACATAATAAGTATGGTCTTTATCAACTGTAAGGTTGAATACTGACAATTGCTTCAGATACTTATTAACTGAAGCAATCTGTAATTCATCACCATTTAGGTTAGTTAAAGTTGATCCAGTTACAAGGTCACCTGCATTCAACCAACTCCATTCACCATCTTCATTATTTACATAGAAAGGGTGGCCTGATGTTGCTTGGATTACTTCACCACTCATTAAGGTAATATCAACTATTTCTTTATCGCCTTCACCATGAATTAAGTGAACCACTTCCTGTAGAGACTTCTCGCCAGTCTCTTCATTGTAAGCCCAGACTTTATCGCCAATCTTGATGTCAGTAATTCGTTTTAAGCCATTTTCAGTTGAAACTAAAGTATCTTCAGTAAAGCTGTTGCATGCACTTCTAAACTTCTTAGATAGCATTTTCAACAACTGAATACCACCAGCACCGAGCTGAGCAATACCTAATAACATCTGAGTGTCTCGAACAGATGCTTGAGCTCCAGTATTACCTGTTGACCCAAAAGCACCATCCAACAAGCTAAGACCCGATTGGACTTGCATATCAACTAAAATAGATGCGACATTGTTGGCGGCGCCAACAGAAGCTAATGAGAAGTTACCTGTAGGATCAGTCCAATTAGCAGGATCACTACTAGCATATAAGTACTTATGCAAACTAACAGGATCACTATTGTTACCCATGTAAGTATCTTGCTGAGTGAACCTGCCAATACCAGAATCATAGTATCTAGCTCTAAGGTATTGTTGTCCTAAGAACGAATCCGTTTGTTCGCCAGCAAACAAATAACTATTATCACTAGCACCTGTAGAGTTCAGCAACTCACCAAACGCCTCATAATTATAAGTATCAGTAATATCCCCTGCACCATTAGACAAAGCCCTAGTAGAACCTAAACCATCATAATGATAATAAGAAACACTCCCTGCTCTATCCTGACTAATCAGATCATCACCATAGGTATACTGAACTTGAACCGCATCGGCGGAATCGAGTTCAAACAACACTTGAGCATAATCACGATTACTATCTACAACATACTTAGTCTCTACACCTTCTACAGTTTGAGAAGTTCTAATTCCATCAGCATTGTAGGTATAGCTGCTATTAGTCGTTACTCCACTTACTAATTTATCAACACCTGTCAGCTTATTCTTTGCATCATAGGTATAAGTAGTGACATCAGAGTCAATACTTTCAGTTAAGGTATTCCCGTTATCATCATAGGTATATGAGGTGCCACCTTGTGAGGTTATGCGGTCATTATCATCGTAGGCATAAACCGTACTTACACCATCAACGGTGCTGGCCGTGCGGTTACCCACTTTATCGTACTGATACTCTGCACTGTAATTCCCATTGATGTCGTCGGTCACGGTTTCATCCGTAAGTCGATAAAGGTCATCGTAGGAGTAACTAGTAGTACGACCAGATAGCTCATCAATTTGAGTTCGTCGCCCAGTCGCATGTAACGCATAATCAAAAGACTGCGTCAGCGCACCACCTTCACCATAGTGCTTGATATTTATCAGTCGATTGAGGTCATCGTAAACATAAGTAGTACTGGTTCCATTAGCGTAGCTAATACTCGTTCGGTTTCCAACTGAGTCATATCCGTAGGATGTAAGTCCACTCTCAAGTTCGGTCACCGCCTCCAAGCGATTTAGAGCATCATAACTGTATGTCGTGGTACTTTCTTCACCATTCGGGTTCCTCACGGTCACTGACGTACGGTTACCTGCCAGGTCATACCCGTAGGTTAGTACCGCACCATTCAATTGTGTCTCGCTTACTAAACGGTTACCTGCGTCATACTCATAGCTTGTTGTACCTTCACTACTGATAGCCGTCAGACGATTGCCCAAGACATTATAGGTAAAGGTTTCTTGTGTACTATCAGCGTAATCAGATTGAATAAGCCGACTACTCTGGTCGTAGCTGTAGGTTGTGCTCTGACCGTTAAAGTCGGTATGGTTTTCAACATTACCCTGTAGGTCATAGGTGTACTGCTCAGTTTGGCCTAAAGGCAAGCTTCGGCTCAGCACGCGTCCCTGACTATCGTAGCTCCAAAAGGTAGTGCGACCTTCAGCATCAGTTTGACTTAACTTGTTTCCTGCTTCGTCATAACTAAATGTTGTTTCGTTACCTGTGACATCAGTAACCTTAATCAATCGGCCTAGCGCATCATAACCGTAGTTAGTCGTAACACTTGCCTGATCGGTACTTAAGGTTCGTCGGCCCAAGCCATCAAAACCTTCCTGTACAGCACTGCTGTCGCGGAATGTAGTTTTGATACGCTGATTCAATGCGTTGTACTCATAGCTTGTAGCATTGCCATTAGCATCGGTTTCACTTGTTAGATTGCCATCTGCATCATATTCAAACGTGTGGCGATGACCCAATGCGTTGATCACAGCGGTTCGACGTCCCGCTGCATCATATTCGTAAAAGGTTACGTTAGCGTTTGCATCAGTTTCAGAAACAACACGGCTTGCAGCATCATAGGTGACGCTTGAAGTACTGCCATCAGCAAATTCTGTGTGCGTTACACGGTTCAAGCCATCATAGGTATAACGAGTGATTTGTCCCTTACGATTGGTATCAGTTAAGACATTACCTTCACCATCATAGGTTTTAGATTCGCTAGCGCCATCATGGTAGTAGGTGTTAGTGATTCTCCCGTACGCATCGTACTCATATTCCGTTCGATGAGCTGCCATGTCGATGGTGGCAACCTGGTTGCCTGCTGCATCATACTCAGCTTCTGATGTTGTGCCGTCGGGTAACTGGGTTTCAAGCACTCGGTTACGGGCGTCATAAACATAACGAGTCGTTTCAGTAACGCTGCCTCCACCCGTTGTTCTGCTACGAGTTTCACTAAGCATATTGCCATTGTCGTCGTAAGAAAATGTAATTGTCTCACCCAACATATTGGTTTCAGTCAACTTATTACCGTCTTCATCATAGGTATACGTTGTTTCGTTACCTAATACGTCAACCGTCTTAGAAACTTGACCACCTGCATTGATATTATTACCCGCTATTTGCCCGGTAGGGTCCGTGACCGTGAGCAAATTACCAACACTGTCATAGCTGTTGTTGTAGACATTGCCTCGGGCATCTTCAATAGTCAGCTCTTGGCCTCGGGGGTTGTAAGAGAAATATACCGTATTACCCAATGCATCCGTTTGGCTAAGCTGGTTATTACGCTCATCAAAGATAGCAGACGATGTATATCCTAGTGGATCAACCTGGCTCAGTTGATTGCCATGATCATCATAACTGTAACTCCAAGTGTTGTTTTCTGCATCCACTTTGCTGGTCACGTTGCCACGATCATCATAGTAGTAGAACGTGGTATTGCCATTGCGATCAGTAACTACCGATTGACGCCCTTCTATATCATGATTGAAGTCTGTGCGGTTGCCGTCATTGTCTTCCTGAGCAATCAGGCGTCCGTCATCATCATAGATATTTTTAACTAATGTACGGCCTAGTGGGTCAATGATATCTAATAACCCATGATTGCTATTGTAGGTATAAGAGGTTTCATTATTCAGCGCATCTTCACTGGAAACAAGGTTACCGCTCTGCTCGTACGTGTAATCAAGCACATTACCACTCGGATCTGTGATCGATAGAATGCGGCCTTTGTTATCACGATTAAACGTTACAGACTTACCACTTGAGTGGAAGATACCATCATTCGTATAGGTCAAAGTGTGGCCGTTAGGGTCAATGACTTTTTCAATACCTACTCCTTGGTTCAGGTAGTACTTGTAACCCGCCTGAGTAACGAGTAAGTAGCGATCTGGATCGATAGGCGTTGAATAGGTACCGGTTTCAACCAACTGACCGTTCGCGTAATAACCGAACTGATCATCAAGAGCGGTCAAGACGGATTGTGTATCACCAACAGGGTTGAATATCAGCTCGACATCCTTTATCGCCGTATAACTATTGCATTGAGGAGAGGCTGCTACTTCAAAACGTTCCACATCCCCCGTTGGCAATGTAATGGTAACAATAGGGGCACCTAAAGGTTCGACACATAAATTCAGGTCTAACCCGTAAGGCCCAGTATTGTATTGATTTAATGCCCACCCATTTCCAGGAGTACGGGATTCTTCAATTTTCACATCCTGATAACCGACACTCCAGCCATAGCCAAAGTCCAGTGCTTCAAAGCGTCTGCGACTATCGTAGGTACGAGTGACTCGAATGGGGAGCCCAACCATGGGTATATTTACATCTTCAAGCGTGATGCTGAAGTTACCGACTTTGAGGTCTCCCTCTACACTGATCGTCACACTATCAACAGTCGATCGACCATTACTGTCTTCTGCTTTAATCGCCAAGCTATACTGGCCATTCAGTAATAATGTTGGATCAAATACAGCAACAACAGATTCAGAAACATTGCCAGTTCCCTCAGAAATGACCTGCCATTGTTGTTGTCCGATGGGCGAAATAAGGATCTGATAGTTGGTTAAGTTTGTATCTTGAATGGTGGCGACAACATCAATAGGGCCCGTTATAACGCCTTCCTGTGTCGGAGCTACTATCGTCACAACTGGAGCAGTGGTATCACTCGGATCAATCACGAAATAACTTGCGCTAGTGATAACCGTTGTTTCATTATCAAACACCGTTGCTTCAGCCGAATGAAGCCCTACTTCAGTTACCGTCAGCTCTGCATGGCCAAATAAGTCTATTTGATATGGTTGATTATCAACGGTTAATGATTTTGTCAGACTGCCACTTCCACCATCTGTGTATAAATTAATGCTGACGGTTTCTCCCAAAGTCGCAGACTCAGGAGATACGATTAATGATGCAGTCAATGGCACAGCAACTGCCGAAACATTGACAGAAAAGCTCTGTAAGGTGCGGCCTTTTCCATCATCAACAAATAGAACAACCTCGTGATAACCAACTTGTTCTGACGTAGGTATCCATTGAACCAGACCGGTAGAAGATATCGTTAATCCATCTGGCGAAGATAAGGCACCATATACAAGCGGATCATTATCTCCATCACTCGCCACCATTTGATAGGTGTAAAGCTGATTAATCGTCGCATTAAACGGCGGTAAAGATGAGATATCTGGATATTGATTTCCCTCTGCATTATCTACAGCTGCTAAGGTATAGTTTTGAGTGGCAGATGAGAAGGCATCTGAGACTCTAATCTCTACTGGGTGCTCACCTACCTGATCAATTGACGGTGTCCAGGTAAGTTGGCCTGATGGATCAATTTGCATTCCAATAGGCGCGGAATCCAAACTATAAGTCAAGGCATCGCTATCTGCATCAAAGACAACGATACGATAAACATACTCATTATCTACCAAGGCGGGAGACACAGGAATACTAGTAATCACCGGCGTCGAGTTACTATTTGAAGCGACTTGGACATTAAAATTTTGCGTCATCGCATAACCAAAGTTATCGGTAACCGTCACCTCAATTGAATTAACCCCTACTTGTGCCACGCTTGGCGTCCAGTCAATTAAGCCTGTTGATGGGTTCATGGTCATGCCATCAGGCGCGAGTGTTACGGCGTAGATAAGTGAGCCATTCTCGGGGTCTATCGCATTAACATCGTACTGATATAATTGCCCTGCATTCGCGGCAATCGGTGGAACTGAAGTAAATTGTGGTACTTTATTTTCGACAACCGATAGTGAATAACTTTGTTGAGCGTAAGCGCCAAAGTGATCACTCACCTGAACGATCACAGTATAAACACCAATATCTTCGGTTTGTGGCAACCAATTAATTAATCCCGTTGTCTGATCAATGATCATTCCCGCAGGGTTTTGTATCAATATAAAATCCATTATATCGCCAACGTCATCACTGGCTTCAAGCTGATATTGATAGGCGGTATTGGGCATAACATTAAACAGCGGAACGCTGGTAATCACCGGAGCGTTGTTATTAGGGCCATTCAGGTTCACGGTAAATTCTTGTTCATCAAACAAGCCCCCCGTGTCTGTTACCCGCACGCGCATCGTATGATTGCCAACAAGTAATGCATATTCAGGCCATACTAGTAAGCCCGTTATTTCATCAATGACAACACCCGCTGGAGCTTCCTCCAAACTGTAAGTAAGTGGGGTGTCTTCCGGATCAATGGCAGACATATAGTATGAATAAGCTTGGCCTTCAGGCGCGCTACTAAATGGATTACTGGTGATTACTGGCGGGGTGTTAATCATGACTTCAAGACTGAATACTTGCGTGTCTAGCGATCCCGCGCCATCTGTGGCAGTAACTGAGACGAAATGAGTACCAATTTCATTAGTTTCCGGGACCCAAGTGATTTCCCCTGTTGCATCATCAATGCTCATACCAAATGGCTTACTGGTTAATGCGTAGCTAGTGGTATCCCCGATATTGAGGTCCAAGGCGTTCACATCATAACGATATATTGCATTCGGCGTTGCACCTAGTATCGGTGTAGAGGTTATCACTGGTGCCACATTGGGGATAGGAACTGGTGCGATACGGAAAATGGATTTCAGAACGGGGTCAGCAATACACAGGCTACCATCAGGGGCAAAAGTAAGATCTTGCGCACGTTGAAAACCTGAGATGAACTCGCTTACATTACCGGATAAATCCATCTTATAGATGGTGCTCCCCCTAACCCCAAACAGATAGTCACCAAACAATGTGCCTGCCATCGGATTAAACACAATAGAACTCAATCTCGAACTCAATAGCTTAGTTGCAGAGCCTGTTGGGTCAACACGATAAATTGAATTTTGATTATTAAGACCACCTGAATAAGCGTCTTCGAAGGTAGAAATATACATATCCGTTCCCCAGTCGCCACCAAGGCCAAACGCTACATTTCCGATCCCATATATATTGCCATCGTTATTAGATACATTGAATACCGTTTTGTCACCCGAAGAATTAACGCGATATAGTTTCAGAGGCCCAGAATAACTAGAGCGACCTGAGGTATATAAGTCATCACCAAAACCATTCCCTTTGCCAAATAGTACAGCATTTGTTTCGTTTGCAAGTCTAGTGAACACAACCGGCGTCCCCCCATCCTTCGGCACACGAACAACTAGGTCATATGCAGAAAATTGGCCATTACCACCATACTCATTGTTATCTTCGATACCGACAAATAAATCGCCCTCAAAACCAAACTCTCCGCCAGGGCTCAAGGCAATTTTGTGAGGCCCGAAAAAAAAGCTACTATTTGGTGAATAAACTTGCTGATTGCCTGAAGAGTCCACCTTAATAATATTGCCCTTTGCTGGTGATGAAGGAAATGACAATAAACTTCTGCTATTTGATATCAATAGGTCACCATTTGCGTCAAACACAATGCCTGCTGGCTGATCTAAAAGACCCTCTTGGGCAGCGTAACAAGTTGACACACTGTAACCAGGCTCCGACACCACCACTTCATCCACTGCTTCAGTCACCAAGAGTGAGAAGGTTTGGACATCTAAACCACCCCGCCCATCACTCACGGAAACCTTGATCGAATGGGGACCAACATCAATGTTTTCTGGTATCCAATCAATTTGACCGCTCACGCTATCTATAGCCATGCTTGCAGGGCCACTATCTAAGCTGTAAGCCAAACTATCTGCATCTGGATCTGAGGCATTTAAATGATAAATGTACTGTATGCCGTCTACCGCTTGTAAGGTGGGGGTGGGGGTTGTGGTAATGACAGGGGCCTGATTCGCCGTTGATGTGACCGCCAATACATAATTCTGGAACGCAAAACCATCATTTCCATCACTCACCAAGATAGCGACTTGATGTGGGCCTATATTTGAGTTATCCGTTTGCCATGAAATGAGACCATTATCTGGATCGATGACCATACCAGGCGGTGCAATTTGAAGACTGTAAGATAGCGTATCACTATCGGGATCTGCGGCTAAGACAGAGTACTCATAAGTATTAGTTTCTTGAACATTGACTATAGGCGAACTATTAATGACAGGTTGGCCATTGAGTGGACTGTACACTGAAAGCGAAAACGTCTGAATAGCCGTATCCCCCTGCAAATCTTTTACTTTAATACTAACCGTAAAACTATCTGTGCTACTTACACTAGGCGTCCAAGCGAAAAGGCCCGTGTTTGGATCAATCGTTGCGTCATCAGGTGCTTCGAGAAGCGAATAACCCAATACATCCCCCACATCCGGATCTATAGCAAGCACCTGGTACGTATAAGCAGTATCAAGTTGAATAACCGAGTCAGAAATTTCACTGGTAATTTGCGGGGCATCATTCACATCATCCACATTCAACAAATACATTTGTTGATCAAATAAACCTTGCGGATCCTCTGATTTCACCTGCATCAGTAAGGCAACAGCCTGATTATTGTCAGTCACGCACTCCTCGACACTAGCAGGGGTATCCAACACCGCCCAAATATCAGTGGTTAATTGCGCAGGTGTAATCGCCGTGAAATCTATTTTCACCGTATCATTAACAATCAATGGTTGTACCCATTCTGTCCCCAGTAAGACCCCACCTGTAGCAGGGTCACCACTAAAGATATTTAATGCCACAGCACTTTCTGTTGAAGCCAGGCCTCGGTTGTTAATCAATACAGATAATATTTCGTTAGTATCGTCATAAAACAATCGACCAATACGTAAATCAGCTAAAGCAATATCATCTACAATGCGGCGGCACAGGTTATTCGCCAGCGCGTTACTTTGTACAAACTGACTCTCTGCCGTCCATGATAAATCTCCATTAATGTTATTAATCAATGCACTTCCCGGTGAAATAGTTAAGCTATAGCTTAGTTCATCCTTACCAGGATCAATTGCATCAACATCGTAATGGTAGAGACCACTTTCATTAACAAAAACAACTGGCGCCGAAACGATTTCAGGCGTTTGATTATTTAACGCAAAATCGACATTAATCTCAAAGGTTTGGCTATCAACGCCTGTGTGCTGATCATCAGCTATCACAACTACAAGCGTAGTAGCATCCGCACTCAAACCAGGAGTCCAACTGATGACACCCGTACCAGGGTGAATAATCATATTGTCAGGCGCATGTTGTAAGCTGTATATGATCGAATCGCCTTCAGTATCCTGAGTGGTCACGGTGTAACTATAGGTTTGATTTTCCTGTGCACTAGTAACTGGCGATGAGGTGATGACAGGTGCATCATTGACAGGTGTAACGCTGATTGACATGGTCGCAATGTTTGAGTCATCAATGCCGTCATTCACCTTGAAGGTAAAGCTATCTGAGCCATTAAAGTTTACATAGGGCTGATATGTCATGTTTGGAACTGTGCCAGTTAAAATTCCGTTTGTGGGTTGCGACATAACGGTGTATATCAGTAAATCGCCATCGGCATCACTTCCGCCAAAAGTGATGCTAAGGCTTTCGTCTTCATTCACTCTGAGGTTTTGTTCATGTGCCAATGGCACACGGTTAACATTCTGAATAGTTAACAAATAATCATTACTAGCTGAAGCTCCGTGGGCATCTGAAACTCCTGCTAAGATGGTGTGTGTGCCAGCATTTGCGTAATTTGGTAACCACGAGATCACACCCGATTGCGGATCAATTGACATGCCACTTGGGCCACTTATCAACGTGTAAAGGAGGCTATCTCCATCAGGATCATTAGCATTGAGATCATATGTATAAGGTGCATTTTCTTCACCAGTTGTGATCGCAACTGATGTAATAATGGGTGCACGATTAACATTAGCAACATCAATTTCAAACTGCTGCAGCGCATTTTCGCCATTGGAATCTTGGACTTCCAACTGAACTAAATGAGTGCCTGCTTGATGATAATTTGGTAACCAATTAATGACCCCACTGCTGGCATCGATAGTCATCTCGTCCGGCGCATTAATTAATCTATATGTAATCTGATCCCCGTCAGCGTCACTCGCTAAGGCCGCATATGTGTATGTTGTACCTTCCTTAGCATAGACAACCGGTATTGAGGTAATTTGTGGTGCACGGTTAGTGTTAACAACGGTTAATGTATAGGTTTGCGAGGCTATAGCTTGATAAATATCTGTGACAATAACTGTGACAGATTTGCTGCCCTCTGCGTCAAAGCCTGGTAACCACTGGATTAACCCAGAGTTCCCATCAATAAACATTCCTTGAGGCGCATCACTCAGCGCATATGTCAGTGCATCGCCGTCGTCATCAATAGCTTCAACTTCATAGCTGTAGGAGTGATTTTCTTTCGCTGTAACAACAGCATCACTCGTAATTACAGGTATATCATTCACTGGAACAATTGTAATTCCCACAAGCTCCACAGAGGAAACTAACTCACCATCTGAAACCTCATAAGTGAATACGTCGTTACCGTTAAAGTTTTCTACCGGTGTATATACCAAGTTTGGAGCTTCGCCAGTTAACACACCATTGGCCGGAGTTGATACCAGTGTATAAGTTAAACTGTCATTATCAATATCATTCCCTACCAACTGGATAGAAACGGCACTATCTTCATCAATGGTATAGATCAGCTCCTGTGAATTTGGAGCATCATTAATTGGCTTAATCTCAATATTAACTGTGACAGGAATAGAATTATTCACACCATCATCGACAACGAATTCAAAAATATCATCACCAAAAAAGTTGGCATCAGGCGTATAAATCAACGAAGGCGCCGCCCCAGATAGAGTTCCATGTTGTGGCTGAGAGACTAGCGTATACGTTAAGGTCTGGCCATCCTGGTCCTGTCCGGTCAGAGTAATAGAAAGCAGAGTATCTTCTGGTGTTTCAAGATTTTGTGCATTTGCGGAAGGAAGGTCATTTACTGAATTAATGATAACCGAGACAGTAGCAACGTTTGAATTTGCGATACCATCATTAACTATAAAGGTTAGCTGATCGGCACCAAAAAAATCTACTGACGGTGTATAGATAACCTGATTGTCATTAAGCGTAATAGTGCCATGCTCAGGTTGACCAACAATCAAATAACTTAACGGATCCTGGTTCTCATCTGTCGCCATTAACTGAAAAGTAACATCAGTATCTTCATCGGTATTTACCGACTGATCAAGAGCAACAGGGACTGAGTTAGAACAACTATGGTCACCTACATACCTAAAACTAACAAAACCTTTGCCATTCAGTGAATAGTTCTGTAAGACGACTTTAACAAATCTAGCAACCTTATATTCTCGATTATCACCTCCAGACACTTCATCTGACCAAGTAGGTATAACAATCTCTTTTCCAATCAAGTCATTTAATCGATTACGAATTATTTTACTGTTTTTTACCCCTGGAAGACCACGAACCCAATCACCTTCTTCCATCAAAGTATCGGATGAATCCCTCGGGTTAGTGTAAAGGTCTAGATTTCCTGGCGCAGTCAACGAAACCTCAATCGAATTGACGCTGTTTTGGCCATCCCAACTTAACCAAATGAAGTTACCTTGAGTGCTTCCAAGTGGGAGCTGTATTACTTGATTGGGGTCTGCAACAGCCGGCAGGTCTGACTCTGAAAATGTCATAGGGTAGACGGAGCAAAATTCTTGCTGATTGGGTGGAGCACCATCCTCTGAGTAGCTAACTGGAGATACAACCATGAACATTATGAGCAAGGTGTAAAAAAGGCGAATATCCATACTACAATTCCTATGTCAGTTCAGTATCCTGCAGACTTTGCGTCATACCTATTGAGGTATGACGGGCGTATTCCACTCAATACGAATTCTGTTTTTAGATTCCAATGTTATAAGCACGGCAATTTTAAGTTCCAATCAACCAAAAACAAGAGGCAAACGAAAAACCTTTGTAAAATCCAATTACGTTGTGAGTGGGTTCACTTCGTTTATTAGTACGGTTGATCAAAAAAAATTAATCAGGAAATCAAGGAGATAAAAAGTAGAAAGTGCTTCATGCTTGATAACAACCCTGTTCAATATATTTCCATGTAGTTAAATCCACATGAATTGTATTGATTTTAATAAAAGAAACAACGGCAGGTTTTCGTGAATGCTATACCAATACAGCATAACGACTTAAATGCTATGCGTTTGCTAGCTAGGTGTAGCACCTTTATTATTTGCAAACACTTAGTAGAAGGTAGTGAACCTGCAATTGAAGGCTCTAAATAGTCATAAGACAGATAAATTACAAATTACTCAAAAATATTGATTACAGAGCCTCTATCTTCTCTATGACAATACGACTCCATTCGCCAGCACGTTTCTTCCTTGATAATTCATTATCTGGGGATATTTTTGATTACCCCAGGCCTTAGTAATTTCTCTTTTTCGAAGTTCAGGAATACTTTTAACCGCTGGCTTTAATAATCCACCCATAAAAAAGCCGCTCTTGCTATGCCTGTATTTATTAGCATAGCTTGAACGGCTTTATTTCTAAGTCTTGATAAACTTAAGTAAGTAAGTGTTCACCTACTCCACAGTAACTGATTTGGCTAAATTTCTAGGCTGATCAACATCAGTACCTTTAATCAAAGCAACATGGTAACTCAGTAACTGAAGAGGCACGGTATAGAGAATAGGCGCTACAATTTTCTCACACTGAGGTACATCTAATACCTTCATTGTATCGTCACTTTTGAAGTGTGCTCCGCGATCAGCGAATACATACATCAAACCACCACGCGCTCTTACTTCTTCTACATTGGAGTGTAGTTTTTCAAGCAGTTCATTGTTTGGGGCTACTACGATAACAGGCATATCAGCATCTATTAGTGCTAATGGGCCGTGCTTTAGCTCTCCTGCTGCATAGGCTTCTGCGTGAATATAAGAGATCTCTTTTAGCTTTAGAGCGCCCTCCATTGCAATGGGGTATTGGTCACCTCGACCTAAGAACAAACTATGCTGCTTGTCTGCAAAATCTTCAGCCAGTGCGATAATCGCATCATTCATGTCTAAAGCTTGCTCAATTTTGGCTGGT
>Ga0105351_1000099_pt1 | contig 36005 bp, 27 predicted proteins | sample EN4Hudsemesocosm_FD_83662 | JGI IMG/M metagenome (GOLD analysis project Ga0105351, IMG submission 83662) | Methane-oxidizing microbial communities from mesocosms in the Hudson Canyon - EN4B Hudson Canyon | ecosystem: Environmental > Aquatic > Marine > Cold seeps | place: Hudson Canyon... | reverse complement strand
GCGATAGATAATTTTTTCATGTTCATTGGTATTCCCCTAAAAATAAATTAATAACAAGTCTTTCTGTTACCTATATAGTGGCAATTTTTTCTGAAATGGTTGTAATAAAGATTGCGGCAAATGTAATAACAAATGTCACCAATGAGTTACATAAAGCTTTTTTAATCTTTTTTGTTTTTTTTAGGAGGCTGATTTTTATGATAAATTTTTTTGTGGGTTGTTGTAGTTGTAGAAATACTTTGTTACAGCCACTTACGCGCAGCAATGAAAAACTAATAAAATATTATTGTTTAATTTAAACTTTTAGTTTTATGTACCGAAAATCAGAACTTTCATTGCCTTAATAAGGTTATCTATGATTTTGACGGGTTGTTTTTATTAATAGCTTTTGTGATTTATTTTTTTAAAACCATCAATCCAGGCTGGAACAATCTTATGTTGGGACTTATTTAGTTGAGTTAGTGCGTTAGTACATTGCTGTTTTATTTTTGTCGATACGTTTTTATGTATCCACCACCCTCCGGTTTCTACAGCCTCTGTTACAGCAACAATAGAAAGATTATTTAAATCAGCCCAACGCTTAGCTAAAGGTTCCGCAATGATAGCAACTTGGACATCCTGATGTCCCAAAGCAGCAGCTGAACCAATATAATTACCAACAAAATAAAAGTGACTGTTATCTTTGTTAATGTTTGCTTCGTTCAGCAGTTTAATTGGTTGGAGATATCCAGGCCAGGAGTTCTTATTGATAAAAGCAAACCAACTTCCTCTTAGGGAGTCAAGGTCTTTAATACCAGTGCTGGCCTGAACAACAATTGCACTTCTAATATGAGTGTCATTATTTAGCGTTTTTGCAATGGCTATTAACTGGTAGCCTGGATGATATTTTAAAGCAATAGTATGAGGGGTAGGATCAAATAAAAGTTGTACGGGCTGGTTAGCGTCTTTATAGGGTATCGCATTACAATTCCTTTTCTGTAATACATTGAGAAAGTTTTTCAAGTGCCGCTGACTTTTTTTCCCACCATCATCATGGTTAATTAAAACCGTGATGTTATCTGAAAATGCAAGCGTAGGTATTAATAATAAAATAAAGAACAGTAGCTTTAACATGTATTTTCCAGTGTGGTTCTTATATCAACCTTCTGAAACAAGGAATATTCCCCTGTTTATTGTATATAGTGGTTATTAAACACTAACACTTTCTAATGACCGCTGTTGGCAATTTGACTAATTAATTTTGATACACTCGAATAAAAAGTTTTCTAATTCATCCTCTAGTTTTTTAAATTCCATTTTTGATTGAGTTTGTCAATCTGACCACTATTAATAAGTAGCGTCATTCGCTGATCAAATTGTTCAGCCAATAGTTTTCCTTTATCAGTATTTGAAAAACCCATAAATAACTTTTTAGAATAGAGATATTCAACACGATAAAGAGACATATCAACATGTAACTCTTGCAGGATTTGTGTCATTTCTTCAACATTAGTAATAAAATATGAAGCGCGACCTCGCATTAACATTAAAATTCCAGTTTTACTGTCAGAAACTTCTATGTGGTTAAAATCAACTGGAATTTCAGGTATGAAATTGTAGCCTTGTGGATAAAGGATGTCTTTTTGATTTAGTGATGTTATTCCTTCCCATTCTAAAGTTTTGCTAAACATGATTACAACATCGCCTGACGTCAATGAATGCTTTGGTGTGATGTATTCTTTATTTGAGCTACTCGCATATAAACTGAATGCAGCATCAGCTTCTTTTAATTCAACCATTTTTTTAGCTCGTGAGAAGGGTGCGATATCGAAAACTATTTTATACCCTAAAGGTTTATAGATAAGATTAACGAGGTCAAAATAATATCCACTTCCATTTGAATTTGTCCAATCTTTCCAAACAGGAGTAACAATATATAATGTTTTGTCTTCTGCTTTTAATGGGGGATGGCAAAAAGATATAATGGCAAAGATGAAAATACTTAAAGCATATTGACACTTTCTAGTTAAGAGGTATGTTTTCTGATACATAGCCTGCCTCTTTTAATAAAACATGTTTAAGTTTCTCTTACATAAAAATATAGCATCATATAGCTAAATAACACCTTCGTGTAAGATCAGTTTAAGACAATATAAAAAACTGGTGCAGCTTTGTGTTTACCAATAATGCTTTCTAATTGTATTATCGACACCATAATTATTAATAAGTAGCGCCAATTCGAATGGGTTAAATTGAATATTTTAAAAAATTTAGTGATAATTCTAAGTCTATGCCTCATAACTACAGGACTCTATTGGTTAAATACATTCTATTTATTAGGTGTTTTTATTGATGTAGCACCGTATAACGTTGGCAATATTTATTATCTTTCTGAAATTCTATTAACTTTTTCAATGTATTTTATCGGTAGTTCTTTAACGATAAAATACACAAAATGTCATCCAATGCTTGCTGCCCTTCCTATCGGTATTACTGGGCTTATCTTTTATTATATAGAATTGGGGGGCTTAAGTTGTGTTGGTGTGTGCGGCATGCCTCTTTGGTATGATTTAACCTCATTTTTCAAGCATGTTGCTGCCAGTATTTTGGCAAGTGTTTTGTATATGGTTAAACGACGTTCTAACAAAAGAACAATCATGAATATTGATGTCAGAGAAAATTCAAATTGGGCGTCAAAATTGCCAAGTATAAAATGGCTTGTTGGCACTTCTTCTATAATTGCGATACTTTTTATGTGTTGGGGAAAATACCTTTACTCTGAAGTTGTAGGCCATTCAGAAACTATTTCACTCTATTCCAAGGTTTTAAAGGAGCAGCGTATGGTTACTGTATTTCTGCCTTCAGGGTATTTGGGTAGTGAACAATATTACGATGTTTTATATACACTGGACGGCGAAAATCCCCAACATAATTTTTTAGCGGCGATGACAGCAAGAATTTTAACAGATTTAGAGCTTATTCCAAAAATTATTGTTGTTGCTATTAATGGCCAGGGAATGCGACAGCGAGACTTTAGACTAAAGGGGGCTGTTGATGTAAACGGACGTGATTCATCTGGAGACGCAAATCGTTTTCACCAGTTTCTTGATAATGAACTTATCCCCAGTATCACTAGAGGCTTTAGAACGTCAGATCGGAGAATAATTGCAGGGCACTCTTATGGCGGATTGTTCACAGCGTACAGTTTTACAAAGCATCAAGGTAGTTTCAACGGTTACTTTAGCTTTAGCCCTTCATTTCAAGACTCAAATTCTTCGGTAGCATCTTTTAAAGAAGGATTAAATCGGCATATAGATGAAGATAAGTTCATCTACTTAAACCTTGGCTTAGAAGGGGGCATTATGCGAGGATCGTTTAAAGAAGTTGAAAGCGCGCTTGAAAATCAAAGTGTCGATAATTTACGTGTTAAGATCAACTATTATTCATTACCCCATGCGCTTATTATGATACCCGGTTATTTTGAGGCGCTTACTGAGTTTTATCGGCAGTAAATAAAGTGTGGGCGTTTATTTTTATATTTGCTCTCACATTACTACTTTCTTGAACATCAATTAGCTGATAGTGCTAATTATAGGCAAGTAATAATTTTCTATTAAATCCCCTCATTTTCAAATTTTATATTCTTCGAAAAAGAAATACCTACCATTTTATGACATTTTAAGCTGATAACGTTGAAGATAATTTATATATTTAATTATAAGTGAAATTTATTTCTCTTTGATTTCATTGTGTTTTTCAATTAAATCTCATCAAATACCCCTCCAAATTCAAAACTGACACTTGTGTCAGGTTTTGATTCTGCTATATTAAATCTATTAAAGATTTAGCGCTATCTAAAGAAACAAGAATAACTACGGAACAAATTATGAAAAATTCTACAGTTCGTTTTTTATTAAACAACGACCTTGTGACCATAGAAAACATAGACCCCAATTTAATGGTTCTGCAATACCTGCGCGAAATACAATTTAAGTCTGGCACTAAGGAAGGCTGCGCTTCAGGTGATTGTGGAGCTTGCACGGTAGTACTTGCAGAGCTTGATAAGGATAATGCTGGGCAACTGCATTATAAATCAATCAACTCGTGCATAACCTTCGTCGGTAACTTACATGGCAAGCAATTAATTACTGTCGAAAACTTAAAAGAGGGCGCTAAACTACATCATGCCCAGCAAACCATTGTTGATAACCACGGTTCGCAATGCGGCTTTTGTACACCAGGTTTTGTGATGTCATCATTTGCCCTACATAAACATAACAAAGCACCAAATCGTGCAGAGGTGCTTGAAGCGTTAGCAGGTAATCTATGTCGTTGTACAGGTTATCGTTCAATTATTGAAGCGGCCATAACTTCAAGTATAGGAAGTGATGAAGACTCATTTGCCAAACATTATCAAGAAACTGTCGCAACACTTACCGACTTAGCACAATTGCCTAGTCCTAGCTTAGTGGGAAATGGTCATCATTTTATTGCCCCTAAAAGTATTGATGAGTTAGCGGTTGAGTTAACTCATGAGCCACAATCAACGTTAGTGGCAGGTGGTACCGATTTAGCCTTATCAGTTACTCAAAACTTGGCAACCATAGATAAACTTATTTATGTTGGTAACGTTGAAGAGCTAACAACTATTGAAGAAACAGCTACTGAGATAGTTATCGGCTCGGCATTACCGTACTCTAAGTTCATTGATACCCTGCATCATTATTACCCCGAATTTGGTGAAATGATAGAGCGTATAGGTTCAAAACAAGTACGTAATAACGGTACTTTAGGCGGTAATATTGGTAATGCATCGCCCATTGGGGACATGCCTCCAGCGCTTATTGCCCTTGGTGCAACAATGACTTTGCATGTTAATGGTGCTGAGCGAACAATATTAGTTGAAGACTATTTTATTGATTACAAGAAGACGGTACTTAAGCCAGCAGAGTTTATCAAGTCAGTACAAATCCCAAAACCAGCTTCGGGTCAAAGTTTAAAACTTTACAAAATATCTAAACGTATCGATGACGATATCTCAGCGGTATTAGCCGCTTTTTTTATTGAAACACGAGATCAGAAAATCACCAATATTCGCATGGCATTTGGTGGCATGGCTGCTATTCCTAAACGAGCACCTGCCGCAGAAGCTGTATTGCAAGGTATTAGTTTAACAAAAGAGTCAGTAGCTCAAGCAAAAGAGGCGTTAGCAGCTGATTTTCAGCCAATGTCTGATGTCCGTGCTTCTGATAAATATCGGATGTTGGTAGCTCAAAATCTTATTGAAAAATGCTATTTAGAGCTTCAAAGCAAAACCATAGAAACACGAGTGGTAAATTATGCGTAGTTTAATTGATATACAAAAAACTGATGTAAAAAGTGCTGATGTAGTTTCGGCTAGTGAAGTTAAAGTAAATTCAAACAGTGATAAAAGTATTGTTAACGGACAAAAGAATATCGGTTTAGGTGGCGTGGGTCGCTCTAAAAAACATGAGAGTGCTGACAAACAAGTTGCCGGTGAAGCGATTTATGTTGATGATCGTCCCTCAGTACGTGGTGAATTACATGCCGCTGTGGGGCAATCGGAATATGCCCACGCTAACATCCTTTCTATGGACCTATCTGCCGTTAAGTCTGCCGAAGGCGTAGTTGCCGTTATCACGGTTGAAGATGTTCCTGGGCATACTGACATTGGCCCTGTTTTTCCTGGCGATCCAGTACTCGCCATCGGTAAAGTAGAATTTGTCGGTCAACCTATTTTTGCCGTTGCGGCAACAAGTTTTGACTTAGCACGTAAAGCCGTTAAGTTAGCAAAAATTGACTATCAAGAGCTCGAAGCGGTGTTAACGGTAAAAGATGCCTTAGCTAAACAAAATTTTGTTCGCCCACCATTTACCATGAAACGGGGTGATGCTGAGTCTGCTATTGCCGGTGCACAGCATCAATTATCAGGTGAAATCACCGTCGGTGGTCAAGAGCATATGTATCTTGAAGGCCAAGTTTCAACAGCTGAGCCGACAGAAGATGGCGGCATGAGTATTTACACCTCATCACAACATCCCAGTGAAGTGCAAAAGTTAGTGGCTGAAGTTCTTGATATTCCGCTAAATAAAGTATTAGTTGATATGCGCCGTATGGGTGGTGGTTTCGGAGGTAAAGAAACACAAGCAGCGCCTTGGGCCTGTATTGCAGCCTTACTGGCGAATGAAACAAAGCGAGCCGTTAAATTCAAATTAGCCCGAATGGACGATATGATAATGACAGGTAAACGTCATCCATTTGAAAATAACTACAGCGTTGGCTTTGACAATAATGGTCAGATCAAAGGTATTAACATTGAAGTTAATGGTAACTGTGGTTATTCACCCGATTTATCTGATGCTATTGTTGATAGAGCAATGTTTCATTCCGATAATGCTTACTTTTTAGACCAAGCGAGTGTTACCGGTAACCGTTGTAAACTTAATACTGTTTCTCATACCGCTTATCGCGGTTTTGGTGGTCCTCAAGGTATGATGACTATTGAAATGGTGATGGACGATATTGCACGCCATTTGGGTAAAGACCCGTTAGAAATTCGTAAAATTAATTTATATGGTAAAGATGATCGTAACGAAACTCACTACCATCAAACGGTAGAGCATAACAACTTAGCTGAGATTATTGAGTCTTTAGAGCTAAGCTCTGACTATCAAGCTCGCCGTAAAGCGATCACAGAATTTAATAGCAATAATTCAATTTTGAAAAAAGGCATCGCCTTAACACCGGTAAAGTTTGGTATTTCTTTCACTGTTCAGCATTTAAACCAAGCAGGCGCACTTGTTCATATTTATACCGATGGCACTATTCATTTAAGCCATGGCGGTAGTGAAATGGGCCAAGGGTTAAATACTAAAGTCGCACAAATTGTTGCTGAAGAATTTCAAGTAGATGTTGATACAGTGGCTACCTCTTCAGCTCGTACCGATAAAGTACCTAACTCGTCACCAACAGCAGCATCTTCGGGTACCGATTTAAACGGTAAAGCGGCAGAAGCGGCAGCAAAAACCATAAAACAACGACTAATTGACTTCGCTTGTGAAAAATATCAAGTAACAGCGCAACAGGTTAAATTTGAAAATAACACCATCATTGTTGGGGAACAAACCTTCAGTTTTGCTGAATTTTCTCAAATTGCTTATATGGGAAGGGTATCTTTATCTTCAACCGGTTTTTATAAAACGCCTAAGATTCACTTCGACCGAGCTACTGGACAGGGTCGTCCGTTTTTCTACTATGCAACGGGTGCTTCAGTCTCTGAAGTATTGATTGATACGCTAACAGGTGAGTACAAAACTTTGCGTACCGATATTTTACAAGATGTTGGTCACTCAATTAACCCAGCGATTGATATCGGTCAAATCGAAGGGGCTTTTGTTCAAGGAATGGGTTGGTTAACTACCGAAGAATTAATGTGGAATGAAAAAGGTCGTCTACTTTCAAATAATCCTGCAACTTACAAAATTCCGGCAATCAATGATGCCCCTGAAGATTTTCGTGTTGTCTTACTACCTGATGCGCCAAACCGTGAACATACTATTTACAATTCAAAAGCGGTAGGTGAACCCCCCTTTATGTTGGGTATGTCAGTTTGGTCTGCACTTAAAGACGCAATCTCAAGTATTTCTGATTACAAGCACAGTCCGATACTTGATACCCCGGCAACGCCAGAACGTGTGCTATGGGCTGTTGAAGCCGCAAAAGCAGTAAAATAGATAAGGTAATTATGATGACAGTTTCTGATAGTTCTCCTGATGACTCTTTTAAGGGTAGTGCTTTTAATTCAACTGGTGTTGAACCGACGGACTCTGTTCGTCAATTTAGTTGGAATCAGGCAAGCCTGACTTTAGGTCAACAAGGAAAAGCTTATGTATTGATCACTATTATTGGTGTCACAGGGTCAACTCCTCGAAATAGCGGCACCAAAATGGTGGTCAGTGTAAATGATACCTTTGACACTATAGGTGGCGGTCACCTTGAATATAAAGCGATAAAACAAGCGAGGAAGCTACTTGAAGAAAATAATGATTGTCAGTTAATTGAGCATTTTCAATTAGGTAGTCAACTAGGACAGTGCTGTGGTGGTAATGCCAGTATTTTATTTGAATGTTTTGCTTCGAATACCATTCATATTGCGTTGTTTGGCGCAGGTCATGTTGGGCAAGCGTTAATTCCAATGTTAGCGGGGCTACCTTGTCATATTACTTGGGTTGATAATCGAGAATCACAATTCCCGGCAAATTGTCACCAATACGCCAATGTTACAGCGCTACTTACAGATGACCCTGCTGCTGAAGTGTCAGCTATGCCAAGCAATACTTTGTATGTGGTGATGACTCATAATCATCAACTTGACTTTGAAATTACCCTTGCTGCTTTAAAGAGAGAAGACTTCCACTACTTAGGGCTAATTGCCTCTGATACTAAATGGCGACGCTTTCAACAGCGTTACAAGCACAGGGAAATCTCGCCTTCGTTAGTTGGACAAATGAATTGTCCAATCGGCCTTGAGCAGGTGGTTGGAAAAATGCCGATGGAAGTTGCTATTAGTGTGGCTGGGCAGATTATTGAATCTTATCAGGCACTGTTACCAAGTGAAAAACGAGCAGATGAACAACGCAAAAGTAAAAATAAAGGCGTTGCTTGGAAAGAAATTAAACAACTACTTTCTGAGCAAACAGCTCAAACCTATAGTGCTGAAACATCTGTTTTACAAAACAAAGCAGCAATAAACTTAACTACTCATTCTAAAGTTAGCTCAAAAGATCTCGCTGTCATGAATGATGAACTATTAACCGAAAATGGAGCAGTAAAATGAATCATTTTGCTCTGAAAAGTAAAAATGTCATTGTTGCCGGTCAAATGAAAGCAGCAACTATTGAAGTTAAGGGTGAATTAATCGCCGCAATACATTCATATGATCAAGAGCTTGATTGTCAAATCCAAGATTTTGGTGAACAAGTGATTATGCCGGGGTTAGTTGACTCCCATGTGCATATTAATGAACCGGGTCGTACTGAGTGGGAAGGTTTTAATACCGCGACACAAGCAGCAGCAGCTGGCGGTATTACTGCGTTAGTAGACATGCCATTAAATTGTATTCCGGTAACAACGACAAAAGCCGCTTTTCAAGAGAAACTTGACAGTGTCGATGACAAATTATGGGTAGATTGTGGCTTTTGGGGCGGCGTTATCCCGCAAAATATTGATGATTTAGATGAGTTACTTAATGCTGGCGTTTTAGGTGTTAAGTCATTCTTGATTGACTCTGGTATTGAAGAGTTTCCCCCTGTTGAAGCTAAAGACATGCGTGCGGCAATGCCAATTCTTGCCAAGCACAATGTGCCATATTTGATTCATGCTGAATTAGATTGTGGTGGTTTTCATGATGTAGAGATCACCAAAGAGTACAATAGTTTTTTAGCGTCACGACCAAAGAGTTGGGAAAATGAGGCTATTTCGTTAATGGTTGATATGGCTCGAGAGTCAAAAGAAAATGGTGATAACTGTAAAGTTCATATTGTGCATTTATCTTCAGATGAAGCATTAGCAACCATTGAACAAGCCAAAAATGAAGGTTTACGATTTACTGCTGAAACTTGTCCTCATTATTTAACCATTGCCTCTGAAACGATTCCTGATGGTAAAACTCTTTTTAAATGTTGCCCGCCGATTCGTGAAAATAATAACCGCGAACATTTATGGCAAGCAGTTACTGATGGTCGATTAGACTTTATTGTTTCTGATCATTCGCCATGTACACCAGAGTTAAAGCATATTGATACCGGTGATATTGAAAAAGCCTGGGGCGGAATTTCAGCCCTGCAATTTGGAATTTCATTGATTTGGACTGAAGCGAAAGAACGTGGTTTTACCTTAGTTGATATCGCTCGGTTAATGTCTACTGAAACAGCTAAGTTTGCGGGTTTAGACACAGTAAAAGGTGAAATTAAAATAGGCCATCATGCTGACTTTTTAATATTTGATCCCAATGCTGAGTTCACCATTACCAATGAAATGATTAAGCATCGTCATAATATTACGCCTTATGCTGGCCGAAAAGTTACCGGACAAGTTGAGCATACTTTTGTTCGTGGTCACCATGTTTATCAACAAGATCGATTTATTAATGCACCTGTTGGCAAGCCATTACTTAAAGGTCAATTGAATTAAGCTCAGTAAGTTAAAGATCAATTATACAACCTATTAACTCTCAAAAAATTTAAAAGTTAGCAAAAAATATAAATAAGAATTAGGAAAAACAAACCATGATGTTAGATATTGATACTCAAGAGCAGAATAAACTAGCAGGCGCTGCCCTTGAATTAGAACAAAAGTTAAAAACTCACTGTGTTGATTTAGCCAGCGAACGTGTTGGTGGTGAAACTCTATCGTGTAGTGATGATTTTTTTGCAGAGATGGAAAATTTAATCAAGCCCGGTCGTGGTATTTTCATTGATGATAAGTTTACTGATCGTGGTAAATGGATGGATGGTTGGGAGTCTCGTCGTAGCTATGGGCGTGACAATGGCAGGGAATTTGACTGGTGTATTATTCGCCTTGGTATTAAAGGTGTTATTCGCGGTTTCGATATAGATACAAATTATTTTCGTGGCAATGCGCCAGAATCTGTATCTGTAGAAGCTTGTATCAGTGAGGTTGAGCCAAATGCTGATACGGTTTGGGAAACAGTACTAGATCAAGCTCCTGTTGAGGCTCATAGCCAGAACATTTTTGCTATTACAAATGACAAAGCTTACACCCACATTCGTTTAAACATGTTCCCTGATGGTGGTGTTGCCAGAATCCGTGTTTACGGTGAAGCTGATGTTAATTGGGAGCACTTTATTGATGGTGAATTAATCGACTTAGCCTACATTAAAAATGGTGGCAAAGCGTTATTAGTAAGCGATATGTTCTTTAGTGATAAAAACAACTTAATTATGCCAGGTCGTGGTAAAGATATGGGCGATGGCTGGGAAACCAAACGTCGTCGTGACCCTGGTCCCGATTGGTCTATCGTTAAGTTAGCCGCACAAGGTAGTATTGAAAAAGTTATTGTTGATACTTGTCACTTTAAAGGAAACTTCCCCGATACATTCACTTTAGAAGGTTTGGTGTCCAATAGTGATGACTTTACTGACGGCCAGCAAGAAGAAAAATGGCAACCGATTATTGCCCGTACTAAATTATATGCACACCGTGAGCATTTGTTTATTAATGAAATTATTCCAAAGAGTACTGAGACGTTTACCCACATACGCTTAAATATCTTTCCTGATGGCGGTATTTCTCGTTTACGTGCCTTTGGTAAAAAAGGATAAATTAATGACATTAATTGATTTAAATGACCAAACACCAGAGCAAGCAAACCATACTTTTATGCAGTGTTGTACTTCAACTACTTGGGTTAAGGCAATGGTTAAAGCACGTCCTTTTCTTGATGAAATAGCCGTAGCAAAACAAGCTGATTTAGCTTGGCAAGAGTTGGAAGAAAATGATTATTTAGAAGCATTTGAAGGTCACCCTAAAATTGGTGATGTCAGCAGCTTACGTGCTAAGTATGCAAATACTAAAGAGCTTGCAGGAAATGAACAAGGCTTAGTTAAAGAAGCTAATGATGATGTGCTTGAAGTACTTTCTCAAGGCAATACCGATTATGAAGAAAAATTTGGCTTCATCTTTATTGTTTGTGCAACGGGTAAAAGTGCAAAGGAGATGTCTGACTTACTTCAAGCGCGTTTGCCAAATAACAAAAGGCGAGAGCTAATAAATGCAGCTGAAGAGCAACGAAAAATCTTTCAACTTCGCATTAACAAAGCTTTTTCGGAAGGCTAAGCCATAACTAAATCAAAGCTAAACCTAAGCTAAGCCATAAACTAAAGGAAAAAAAATGAGTCAAATAACAACTCACATACTAGATACAACACGTGGTTTACCTGCGATAAATGTTCCGATCACTTTATATGCTCAAGAGGGCAGTAATTGGCAAAAATTAGGCGGTGGTGTTACCAATGGTGATGGTCGTCTTCCTGGATTATTAGCTGATGATGTAAAGCTTTCAGCAGGTATTTACCGTATGCACTTTGAAACCAGTAGTTATTTTGATGCTAATCAAGAACAAGGTTTTTATCCTTATGTAGATATTGTTTTTGAACTTGATGCAAACGGCGCACATTATCATATACCGCTGTTATTAACTGCGTTTGGTTATTCAACTTACCGTGGCAGTTAAAGATGAGCGTTACTAATAAAGTGATCAATCAAGTGATGAATCAAATAACGCCTAAACCGCTAACGGCAGAAGAATTTTCCGCCTTTGGCGATGTTATTGCCGCTAACAAAGAGGCAAAAAACTTTGCCATTAATGATGGCTTTACTCAGCGTTATCATGATTTAGCGAAAGTTGATGTTACTGATAACAATGGTCACCCATTGATCAGCATCTTTCGCTCAACGCCTTTAGCGCAACCTATTGCTATTAAAATGATGGAACGCCATCCACATGGCAGCCAAGCATTTATTCCTATGGGAGATAACCCTTATATCGTTGTGGTTGCTCCTGCAGGGGAATTTGACCTTAATAAAATTGAAATATTTATCGCTAATTCAAACCAAGGGGTAAATTACCATAAAGGTACTTGGCATCACTTTTGTTTAGCTCTGGGCAGTGAAAGTGATTTTTTAGTAGTTGATAGAGGCGGCGAAGGCGATAACTGTGATGTGCTTGAATTAGATGGCTCATTAGTGATTGCTAAAGTTTAAAAAGAGCGAATGAAAACACTAAATAAAAGATTAAAAAGAAAGCCTTCTAACAATCAAATTTGCCGAAGGGCAAGAGTGAGAAGGGACCAAGCAAGAAATAAACTAACTTGGTTTGTTACTACAAACTAGTTGAATTTAAACAAGTATCGTCAAAGCATAATGCAAACAGGCGAGACTATGTATATAGGTAAATGAAAATGTTAAAAGTATACCGTGGTGAGTTACTACACTTTTTAGCCGACCCTGCTAAAGTTGCTTTAGAAGATAGTTATCAATATTTAGCAGATGGTTTGTTAATCATTAAAGATGGCTTAATCGAGCAAGTAGGTGAAGCTGCCGAGTTGTTACCTACATTAGATGAAAATGTAGCTGTAACTCATTATGAAAACGGTTTAATGATGCCTGGGTTTATTGATACCCATGTACATTACCCGCAAACTGAAATGATAGCCTCTTATGGTGAACAACTACTTGAGTGGCTAGAGAATTATACTTTTCCATTTGAGCGAAAGTTTTCTGATTTTGAACACGGAAAAAGTGTTGCCGAGTTCTTTTTAACACAATTACTTGAAGCTGGTACAACAACTGCTTTGGTATTTGGTACTGTGCATAAGGAATCAGTTGAAGCCTTCTTTACTGTAGCTCAACAGAAAAAACTTCGCATGATTTGTGGCAAGGTATTAATGGATCAAAACTGTCCTGATTATTTATCAGATACCGCGCAAAGTGGCTATGATGACAGTAAAGCATTAATTGAAAAGTGGCATAATACCGACCGCCTACAATATGCGATTACCCCTCGGTTTGCCCCTACCTGTTCAACAGAGCAACTTAACAAAGCAGGGCAGTTACTTAGTGAAAATCCGACGGTTTATTTGCATACCCATTTAAGTGAAAACAAAGCTGAAATTGCTTGGGTAAATGATCTTTTCCCTGATAGTGATGGCTACTTAGATGTTTATGATAAAAGTAAGTTATTGGGTCGTCGTAGTGTTTTTGCCCATGGCGTACATTTACATGACAATGAGTGTCAACGTTTAGGCGAAACAGACTCTGCCATTGCTTTTTGTCCAAGTTCAAACCTATTTTTAGGCAGTGGTTGTTTTAACCTTAAACAAGCCGAAGAATTTGATGTAAATGTTGGCTTTGGCTCTGACATCGGTGCTGGCACAACATTTTCAATGTTAAGCACAATTAATGAGGGTTACAAAACTCAGCAGTTACGTGGTGATAAACTTAGCCCGTTTAAATCGTTTTATTTAGCGACATTGGGAGGAGCTATTTCGTTAGATCTTGAAGGCACGATAGGTAACTTTACTAAAGGCGCGGAAGCAGACTTTATAGTGCTTGATTATCATGCAACACCGTTAATGGACAGACGTATGCAGCATTGTACAAACCTATCAGAGAAGTTATTTATTTTAAGCATGTTAGGCGATGAACGCCACGTAAAAGCCACTCATATTATGGGTGAACTCGTATAGATAATAAATAATTTGATGTCTGAAACTAGCACCTAGTGCTTTAACTAGCTTTAATATTATTATTCTATGGCTCGTCATTCCGGTAGTTTTTGGGCCGGAATCCATGCGAATTAAAGTTAGATCCTCGGCTAATACATTTCGGGGATGACAGTTTGAATGGTTAAGTTCTTAACCCGAGCTCGGTAGATTATTTAATTTAATGTAACACTAATAAAACAAACGTTTGATGTAAGTCGATATTCAGATCCGGCAACAGATAAAACAACTATTATAAAAAATTATAACTGGAGAAATTTATGGATCCGTATATTAATGAATGGCTTAATTTAGTTATTCGCTTTGCTCACCTTATTACAGGAATCGCCTGGATAGGTGCGTCATTTTATTTTGTTTGGTTAGATAACCACCTAGAAAACCCACCACAATGGAAAAAAGATAAAGGCATTGGTGGTGATTTATGGGCTATTCACGGTGGCGGTTTTTATGAAGTGGCAAAATACAAACTTGCACCAGAGCAGATGCCGAAAACATTACATTGGTTTAAATGGGAAGCTTATACCACTTGGATCACCGGATTTTTACTATTGTCGTTGATGTTTTATGTTGGCGCTGAGTCATATTTAATCGACAAACGAGTTGCTGATTTAACACAACTTCAAGCCATTGTATTAGGCATAGGCTCTATCGTTGTTGGTGTTGGCATTTATGAAGTTTTAGTTCGTACAAAATTAAAAAATCATGGCATTGTTTTAGGTTTGATCTTAATCGCTGTTGGCACCGCTTTGTCTTACGGTTTAACTCAAGTATTTAGCGCTCGTGGTGCTTACATGCACATGGGAGCAATTATTGGCACCATCATGGCAGGTAATGTTTTCTTCGGAATAATGCCATCGCAACGCGCATTAGTTAGGGCTGTTGAAGCAGGAGAGGCGCCAGATGCTAAGTATGGCTTAAATGCAAAACTACGTTCAACTCATAATACCTATACCACATTGCCTATCATCTTTATTATGATTTCTAATCATTACCCGATGACCTACAACCATAGCGCTAACTGGCTGGTATTAATTGCTATTATTTTAATTACAGCGGCTGTTCGTCAATACTTTGTCTTACGCCATTTTGGCAAGCAAAAGCCCTTGATATTAGTGGCTTCAGTTGTTGCCACTATCGCTTTGGCTTTTCTTATTGCACCCAAGTCAGTTGAGTTGACAGAGCAGCAGAAAAACCAAACTATTGATATTGCACAAGTGCAAACCATTATTGACCAACGCTGTGGCTCTTGTCATGCAGAGACTCCAACTGACGATATATTTAAAATTGCTCCCGCAGGCATTATTTTTTCTGACGAAGCAACAATTAAACAATGGGCACCACGTATTCAAGCAAGAGTTATAGACGCTAAAGACATGCCATTTATGAATAAAACACAAATGACAGATGACGAGCGAGATACTCTAGCTATTTGGTTGGCGCAAAATAACAGCAAATAATCAACCGTCCTTTAACCTATTTATTATATTCGTCATTCCGGTTGTGCCTTAGCCGGAATCTTTCTTTAATAGACACACTGTGCGGCTTTGCAATACCAGACTAAAGCTAAGTATCTACATCCATGTTGGGAAAAATACTACAGGAGTGACGGTTAATAAACTCAATAAAATCAAAGTTTAAAATATGAATGAACGCGTCATAAAACACGGCTATAAAGTAGCTGAATCTCTCTATAATTTGGTTGAACATGAAGTGCTACCAGGCACAGGTATTGATGCTGATGATTTTTGGCAATCAATGGCTAACATCTTTGATGAATTCACCCCTAAAAACCAAAAATTATTGGCCATTCGTGAAAAATTCCAATCACAAATTGATGCTTGGCACTTAGATGTACGCAATCAGCCTCTTATTCAGGAAAAGTATCAACAATTCTTAAAGGGTATTGGTTACATCATCGAAGAAAAAGATGATTTTTCGATAGCGACCAACTATGTTGATGATGAAGTTGCTAACGTTGCAGGCCCACAACTTGTTGTGCCATTAATGAATGCCCGCTTTGCTTTAAATGCAGCTAATGCTCGTTGGGGCAGTTTGTACGATGCACTATACGGTACTGATGTTATTAGCGATGAAGGCGGCGCTGAAGTTAATAAAAGCTATAACCCGGTTCGTGGCGCTAAAGTTCAAGCCTATGCCCGCCGTTTTTTAGATGAAGTTATTCCATTATCCAATGGCAGTTATGAAGATGTTGTCAGCTTTCAAATTGCTCAAGGACAATTAATTGTCAGTCTTAAATCAGGTGAACAGGTAGGTTTGAGTAATGAAGACAAGTTTGTTGGTTTTAATGGTGCTGAGCAAAATCCTAGTGCAATTTTATTTCGTAACAATGGTTTGCATATCGAAATTAAAATTGACCCTAGTATGCCAGTGGCAAAAACAGATCCAGCATCAGTTGCTGATATTATTTTAGAATCGGCATTAAGTGCCATTCAAGACTGCGAAGACTCTATCGCTGCTGTTGACGCTGAAGATAAAACCGCTGTTTATCGAAATTGGCTCGGATTAATGAAAGGGGATTTAACTGAAACCCTGCAAAAAAATGGAGAGTCTATAGTTCGTAAACTTAATGGCGACAGGCATTATAATACCCCTGAGAATGACTCTTTTTCTTTACCTGGTCGAAGTTTGCTGTTTGTCCGTAATGTTGGTCATTTAATGACAAACGATGCAGTGCTTACTAAAGATAACCAAGAAGTACCTGAAGGTATTTTAGACGGCTTGATCACAACACTAATTTCCCTACACGACTTAAAAGGTAACTCAGCTTTTAAAAACTCGCGCCAAGGTAGTATTTATATAGTTAAACCTAAAATGCATGGTCCGGATGAAGTTGCCTTTAGTAATGAATTATTTACCCGTATTGAAGCGTGTTTGGGTTTAGCAACTAACACCATAAAAATGGGCATTATGGATGAAGAACGCCGTACTTCTGTTAATTTAAAAGAATGTATCCGCGCAGCTAAAAATCGTCTAGCCTTTATCAATACTGGCTTTTTAGATCGTACTGGTGATGAAATACATACTAGTATGAAAGCTGGAGCTATGGCTCGTAAAGGACTAATGAAAGACGAGAAGTGGATCAAGTCTTACGAGGAGCGCAATGTTCGCATTGGCTTAAAAGCCGGTCTTAAAGGAAAAGCTCAAATAGGTAAGGGCATGTGGGCGATACCTGATGAAATGTCAGCAATGGTGGAAATTAAAATCGCTCACCTTCAATCAGGGGCTAATTGTGCTTGGGTACCTTCACCAACTGCAGCGACTTTACACGTTATGCATTATCACAAAATTAATGTAGCTAATATTCAAAATGATTTACTTCAACAATATGCCAGCACAACTAGTGATGAAGGTTTAACTGACTTATTAACGATCCCTCTATTGAAAAACCAACACGAGCTCAGTGAGCAGGATATTCAAAATGAATTAGATAACAATGTTCAAGGTTTACTTGGTTATGTCGTTCGTTGGATAGATCAAGGAACAGGTTGTTCTAAAGTGCCAGATATAGACAATGTTGGCCGAATGGAAGACAGGGCAACCTTAAGAATATCAAGCCAGCATATTTGTAATTGGCTACATCATGGCATTTTAACTAAAACACAAGTGATTGAGTCCTTACAGCGCATGGCCAAAGTTGTGGATAATCAAAATATTACTGATGCTACTTACCAAGCAATGGCACCAGACTTTGATAGCAACATCGCTTTTAATGCAGCAATGGATTTAATCTTTAAGGGGGAAGAGCAACCTAGTGGATATACTGAGCCTTTATTGCATCAACGCCGAGAGGAGCTAAAAGCGGTAGAGTAACATTGCTAGTTGAGTGATAAATATTATTTTTATTAATGAAAGAACGAAAATCAGCAATGTGAATTTTAAAGCATCTTGCTGATTTATGTTTTTAAAAATATGAAAATCACTAAAATTTAGTATTTCTTAAGCGTAGTTTTATTTTTTATAATTAAACCTAGACAGATTATAAGATAAGTTAGTGATTCTAGGCGAATGACAAATCCTCATTTCGTCAAAATAGTTTTTCATAGCTTATTTAAAGTCGGCAAAGGCTCAGGTTAGTTAACTCAAAGGTCGACTATTTTATTTTTTCCGTTATACTGCCGCGCTCAAACTGGGTTTTAAATCAATTATCGGAGTTCAACATGCACGATCTTTATTACAAAGGGCGTATTCACACCAGAGTAAACCATGTAAAAACAGGGTATAACTCTAAGCGTGTCGTTAAACTTGGTACAGAAAAATCCCCAATAACCTTAGTGGTTGCCAGCGAAGAAAAAAAATCGGCAGTAGAGAAATTAGTTACAGAAAACGGACTATTTGCCAATATCACCGTAGATAGTAGCGTTGATGAAAATCTTAATGAACTTGACACTATACTAAATAAGCCAACCACCACTAGGTTCGATAAAACGCCTAATCGTAATGATCCTTGTTCATGTGGTAGTGGCAAAAAGTATAAAAAATGTTGTGGCTAATCAGCTATGAATTTACTCATAATGTGTTAATAAATGAATTGCTAAAGAATTAAAACTATCAAAATCCAAATGAATTAATCTTGACTTATTCATTTGGATTAATACTTTCGCCACATAAGCCTATAAGTTCATGTAACGAGCTTTTCCATTAGCTTGTGCTAATTCAACAGCTGATGATGCCACTGCTAAGTCTTGTAAACCAACACCTGTACCATCAAATAAAGTAATTTCAGTTTCTGATGTTCGGCCTGGATTTGAGCCATTGATTACTTCACCAATGGGCATAATGTCTGCTTGTTGAATTAACCCTTCTTTAATTGCATGTTGTGCTTCACCAATAGTAATTGATTGTGCTAACTCATCGGTAAAGACATTTGCTTTGGCAAATAATTGAGCATCAACTTCTTGTTTTCCCTTAGTATCTGTTCCCATGCAAGCGATGTGTGTACCTGGCTTGATCCACTCTTTATCAAGTAATGCCTCAAATGCTGAGGTGATGGTAATAATAACATCAGATTGTGCACACAATTCTTTTCGGCTGACTGATTCAAAAGGTAGTGATAACTCTTCGCAGACATCAGCTAGTTTTGTTAGGTGCTCTGGTTTTAAATTCCAAGCAACTACTTTTTCAAAGTCACGTTGCTCAACTGCGGCACGTAATTGGAACGTAGATTGGTGGCCTGCGCCTATCATACCTAACACTTTGGAGTCTTTACGGGCTAAATGCGCTATTGATACCGCTGAAGATGCAGCAGTACGAACAGCAGTTAAATAGTTTCCACCAACAATAGATTGTAACTGCCCGGTATCAGGATCAAATAAAATAACCGTTGATTGATGATTCGTTAGGCCGTTATTAATATTACCTGGCCAATATCCACCAGACTTTAGACCCAATACCATACCGTCACGGTCAAAGCCTGATTTAAAACCATACAGGGCATCTTTATGACCAATAGCTTCTCGTATTACAGGAAAATTGTAAGCGGTATTTTTTGCCATGGCGGCGAATACATTTTCTACTGCGGTAAATGCGTCACTTCGCCCCAGAACTTCCTGGCAAACTTCCTCTGAAATAAGGTTGATACCTTGGTTTTTAACTTGATTGTTAGTACTCATGATTTTTCCTAATAAGGTGATTATGCCCCTCAGTGAAAACCAAGGAGCAGAGGATGATAATTAATTTAGCAATAACAGGGATGTATTATTAGAATGCTTTACCACGAGCAGATACTGGCCATAATGTTTCTACTTTACCGTTTCTCACGCCTACGTAGTAATCGTGAACATTACAAGTAGGATCGCAGTGACCTGGAACCAGTTTTAACTTTTGATTAATTTTTAAAGCGCCAGTAGGATCTGAGATAACACCATGCTCATCTGAACATTTTATGTATTCAACATCATCACGACCAAAGATATAAGGCAGACCACTGTCTACCGATTGTGCTTTAAGGCCAGCATCACAAATGGCTTTATCTGCTTTGGTGTGGCTCATTACTGACGTTAGAATAAATAATGAGTTTTCAAACTCTGAAATTTTCTCACCATTTTCATCATGAATTGTTTGGTAATCGGCATCCATAAACGCGTAAGACCCACATTGTAATTCATTGAATACGCCAGAGTTTCCTTCAAAGTAATATGAGCCAGTACCGCCGCCGCCAACAATGTCACACTCTAAGCCTTCGGCTTTTAACATATCGACAGTGCGCGCAACCATGGCAATGGCAATATCAACTTTTTCTTTACGTTCAAGATAGCTTTCTAAGTGTTGCATAGCACCTTGATAAGCCTGAATACCTGCAAAAGTTAACCCCGGAGTTGCAGCAATTGCTTTAGCAATATCAACAACGGGTTGACCTTCGCTAACACCACAACGACCAGCGCCACAATCAATTTCAACTAGACATTCAATTTGTGTATCGTGTTTATTAACGGCTGCAGCTAATTCGGCAACGTTTTCAATATCATCAACACAACAAAGTGTGCGTGCACCTAGTAACGGTAAGCGTGCTAGCCTATCAATTTTAGCTGGATCGCGAACTTGGTTTGATACCAACACATCTTTAATACCACCACGAGCAAATACTTCAGCTTCGGAAACTTTTTGACAACATACACCGCAGCTATCACCCAATTTCTCTTGTAGTTGAGCAATATCAACCGACTTATGCATCTTGCCATGCACACGATGGCGTACCCCCATATCTTTCGCATATTTTCCCATGGTGGTTATGTTGCGCTCTAAAGCGTCTAAATCTATAACCAAGCAGGGGGTTTGAATATCTGCTTCATCCATTCCGGGTACTGCAGGAACGTCAAAACCCACTTCTAAATTATTTAATGTTGTCATTTTATTCTCCAAAATTGTTGATTAGATAAGTCTTTGTCTTAGATTTAGTTTTAATGTTATTTATTCATCCACGGAAGTTTGTCTAAATCGACATTACCGCCAGTGAGGATCACGCCAATACGTTTACCTTTAAAAACGTCAGGATTTTTCAATATTATTGCTAAAGTTACCGCACTACTTGGCTCTACGATTATTTTCATTCGAACCCAAATAAGTTTCATTGCAGCAACAATTTCTTCTTCGGTGGCAGTTAAAATGTCGGTGACATGGTTTTTAACAAAATGCCAAGTTAAGTCTTTTAGTGGCACTTTTAACCCATCTGCAATGGTATTAGGCGCATCATCGGCGATGATGTGTCCTGCCTTAAATGAACGAGCAGCATCATCAGCATTAAGTGGCTCTGCTGCATAAATTTTTATCTCTGGGGAAATTGTAGATAGCGTTAAGCATGTGCCTGAAATCATGCCACCACCACCAATGGGCGCAACAACAGTGTTTAAATCAGGTACTTGGTTAATTAATTCTTTTGAACATGTAGCTTGGCCAGCAATAACTCGTGGGTCGTTATAAGGGTGAACAAAGTCGGCACCAGAGAGGGCAACCACATCGTTAAATACTGCTTCACGAGAGCTAGTTGATGGCTCACACTCAACAATTACACCACCATAACCGATAACAGCATCTTTTTTTGCTTGCGGTGCGGTTCTTGGCATTACAACGGTAACTGGTATACCGCGCTGACCTGCAGCATAGGATAATGACAAGGCATGGTTGCCAGAAGAATGGGTAGCAACGCCGATTTCTGCTTCGGCATCTGTTAATCCAAACACGGCGTTACAGGCACCACGAACTTTAAATGCAGCTGCTTTTTGTAAATTTTCACACTTAAAAAATAGTTTGGCACCGGTTAATTCATCTAAAAAACGAGAAGTTAAAACTGGTGTTTTATGAATGTAGGGCTTAATACGTTCATGGGCAATTAACACATCATTATAGTTTGGAATGCTTATTGCTGGTTTGGTTGAACTGCTCATACTTACCTCTGCATGCTATTGATCTAATTACTTTTAACGGTTACCTGTTTTCTTTTCGGTAAGGTTACCTTTGTTAATTAACTTAAATCGTTAGGAATGTATTGTTGCGTTAAACGCCTTTATCAAATGATTGCGTTAACTATTAAAATTCTGAATTTACTCTAGGGAGAACAACAATTGAGCGCAAACTAGTTAAATTTCACTATGTGGAATTCGTAGGTTTTTTCACAAAGTGAAATGCGTTAACTGTATGAATTTTAACTTTTTGTTAAGTTATGAAATTTGTTGATGCTAAATATTTCACAATGTGAAATCAACAAACTACAATTTAAAGGTGGATTTGCATTGCTTTTAGTCTTATATTGAATACCGAACTTGACATTTGTGTCAGGTATTGTGTGATGAGTTTTTTATTAAGCTACGTTTAGATAGTTTAAAGATAAGTGTAGATCTAAGTTTTAAATGTAAGTATTAACCTAAGTGGTAATGTTATGAACAGAGCAAATCCAGAATCTAGAATTCAAGTGATCGATAGAGCAGCGTTGTTACTTGACGCTATATCACGCTATACCTTACCAGTAACGCTTAAAGCACTTAGTGCCGATACTAATTTAGCGCCTTCAACGGCCTTTCGAATTTTACACTCGCTCATCGATAATCGTTTTGTTGATAGAGACAATTCAGGTAAATATCAATTAAGTGGACGACTTATACGATTAAGTAATTATCAATATAACGATATTGATTTTCGAAAACTGGCAATTCCTTATATGGAGAAGTTGCGAGATAAGTTTGGCGAAACTATTAATTTAACAGCACGAGAAGGTGATGTTGTTATTTATGTAGAAAAAGCTATTCCGAATAGAATGATGCATGTTCAACAAATTATTGGTAGCCGTGCTCCACTGCATGTTACCGGCGTTGGAAAAATGATGTTAGGAATGGAAGGAGAAGAGGGAATTCGTGGTTATGCTCAGCGTACAAATTTACCAGCCTACACTCGAAAAACATTTTCCACCATTGAGTCCTTAGAGCAAGAATGTACACGATGTATCGACAAAGGTTTTGCTTATGACAATGAAGAGGCAGAAATAGGAGTGGGTTGCATTGGCGTACTTTTGTATGACAGGTATGGTGAGGTTGTTGCTGGCTTGTCAGTTTCAGCGCCAATTGAGCGTCGAAAGGATGAATGGGTTAAGGATCTTATTAAGACTGGAAAGTCGATCTCAATAGAGCTGGGTTACGTTAAAAGTTAAGCGCCACAAACAAGTTCATATTCAAAGGAAACTATAATCACCTACCTGCTTAATTAATATCGGGCATGTCCTTTGTGGATGCAAGTTTTAAAATTAAAGAGTGAAAATAATGTTAACAATAAATAGACTAAATCAATCAGAAGCTAAAATAATAATAGATGGCGCAGTAAACAAAGCAAATAAAATGGGGGTGCCCATGTGCATTTCTGTTGTTGATGAATCAGGTAATTTAATTGCCTTTGAGCGAATGGACGGAGGTAAGGTCCATAGTGTAACCATCTCTCAAGATAAGGCTTTCACTGCGGCTTCTGCTAGGAAGGGCACACATGAGTTTAATCAAGCCTGTATTCCCGGACATGAAAATAATTTATTTGGTATTCATACGGCCTTAGGTGGGCGTATGTGTATTGTAGGTGGTGGTTTACCCATTGTATCCAATGGCAAGGTTGTTGGCGGTATTGGTGTAAGCTCTGGCTCACCAGAGCAAGATTTAGGTTGCGCTCAAGCTGGTGTTGATGCGTTTGTAGGTTAATTATGGCAAAGTGTGTTCATTGTGAAGCAAGTTACTTTATCTTTAAGTAACCGCTATAAATAATGACAATTAAACTTAGGACAAAATAATGAAATTTAATGTATATCTATCAGGTGAAATTCATACTGATTGGCGCGAACAAATTATCGAAGGTTGTCAAAAGCATAGTTTAGACATCACATTTACTTCAGCTAATACTGATCATGAATCTAGTGACGGAGCAGGTGATATCCTTGGTGTTGAAGAGCAATCGTTTTGGCGAGATCATAAATCGGCCAAGGTAAATGCTATGAGAACACAAACGTTAATTGAACGTTGTGATATTGCTATTATTCGCTTTGGCAATAAATATAAACAATGGAATGCAGCCTTTGATGCTGGCTATTGTGCAGCGCGCGGTAAACCCTATATTACACTTCATAGTGAAGATATTGGTCATCCCCTCAAAGAAGTAGATGCCGCCGCCCACGCATGGACTACAACACCTATTCAGGTTGTAGAAGCCTTAAAGTATTTAGCAGCTAATTAACAAGCAAGTAGTTAGAAAACGATTAACAGGGTTATAAAATAGTGCCATGTACTTGATTAGAGAACTCCCTGTTAATTTTTGTATAAGCAGTTTTTTGTGCAGTTTTTCTCAAATAATACTGCAAAAAAATCGCTTAACAGGTTTCTTATTCATTGTTGGGATCGGTGTAAATTCTCCTCTAATGCTTCTAGGTGCTTCAATTGCAATTCTATCGGCTTTAGTGATAGCTAAAATACTTGATTATGATGCTGATGCTATCAATTCTGGCCTATATGGTTTTAATGCGGCTCTCGCTGGTATAGCTACTTTATTCTTTTTGCCTGTGAGTTTATTTTCTTTCTCTTTAGTTGCTTTTGCAGGGGGATTGTCGAGTGTAATTATGCATTTTATCATGCATAGGCACCCAAAATTACCTGCACTCACAGCCCCTTTTGTAATTTCAACTTGGTTAGTTTTACTCATTATTGAAACTTTTTCATTGAGTGTTTTAGCGATTTCGCCGATTGTTACTAATAGTGGTGAATTCCATATTGTGATGCGGGGAATAGGCCAAATAATGTTTCAAGGCTATTGGCTTTCTGGTGTTTTTATTACGGTAGGTCTTATTATTCATTCATACAAAGCTGCAGCATGTGTTGTTATTGGCTCTGTAGGAGGAATGTTAATTGCGCGCAGTCTTAATTTTTCTGAAGATATAATCGTCATGGGGCTTTATGGCTTTAATGCAAGTTTAACGGCAATTGGCTTGTCTGATAGATATGTAAAAAATCAATGGGTGATGTTTATAGGTATCGTATTATCTGTTTTGTTTACTTGGGCTTTTAATCAATCAGAAATATCAGGATTAACTGCCCCTTTTGTTCTAGCGATGTGGGTGATTATTTTCTTTGTAAAAGGGGAGTCTAATGACGTACTTGAGGCGCCACAAAGCTGAATGCTTTGACCGTTGAGGTAATTAAATCAATTGATTTAACCCGCCCTAGTCTTTTTCTTGATAGTTTCAGCATTAAGTTACCTTTTGCCTTAAATAGTTAAGCGCATCAAGTCTGGTGTCAAAAACATGCTCTGCTGGAATTTTTTCAAGTAACTTTAACTTATTAAAGTCACTACGTACTCGTTCACAGACACTAGACAGTAATATTTCTCGCCCTTGATTTTGATAACTGACAATAATTTCCTCAATAGCAATGGTGCTAGTAATACCAACAAAATAAGCATCGGTTAAATCGATTAATAGTGTTTTATTTTGATCTGACGTTGAAACACTTTGCTTTAACCCTCGAGCAACCCCAAAGCCAATTGGGCCAGAAATATTTAGCAGTAATAAACGATCATCCAATGAAGTTAATAACTGTTTTTCAGGCTCAGACAGATGCTCAGCATCTTTTGCTGTACATAAGTTAATATTATCTAATTGAATCTCTGATAAGCGGCGAATAGTCACTAAATTAGCAATAAATACCCCGATCAATACTGCAGTAACCAAGTCGAAAGCGACTGACATTACCAAAGTTGATAGCATTAAACCGGCACTAAATAAGGGCACTTGATGGATACGTTTAAGAAAGTTCCAGTCAATGATGCTAATACCTACATGGGTTAAAATTGCCGCAAGTACTGCTACAGGTATATATGCTGTGTATTCACCAGCCCATAAGACAATGGCAAGAATGAATAATGCATGTAAAATTCCTGATAATGGCGTCGTTCCCCCTGCTCGTAAGTTAGTAACCGTGCGCATGGTTGCACCGCCGCCAGGCAGAGCACCAAATAACCCCGCGACAAAGTTACCAATACCTTGACCAACTAACTCTTGGTCTGAGTCATGTAAATCATTAGTGATACTGTCAACGGTTAATGAGGTCATTAAGGAGTCCAAGGTACTTAAAGTAGCAATTAACAAAGCTGATTTAATCATTTCACTGGCTAAAGAAGGCTCCCATACCGGCATAGTAAAAGAAGGAAGCTCGCTGGCTATAGCACCAACAACCGGTAAGTTAATGCCAGAAAATATAAAAAATAAAGTGGCACCAATGACTGCAATAATACTTGCTGGAACTATACGGCTGTATTTTTGTGGCCATAAAAACAATACTAAAAGACAAGCAAATCCCAGAACAGTAGGGACGTTGGTAAATGTACTGATAGATAAGTTTAACTCAGCTAAAGAGCTGCCAAATAACGGCTCGATTTGTGAGAGGATAATTAAAACTCCGATACCAGAAGTAAAACCTGAAATAACGGGATATGAAACCAAAATAAAATACTTACCCAGTTTAAAAAAGCCAAAAAGCACTTGGAATAATCCTGCCAAACTAACCACTGTAAATGCCGCCGCGATACCGTTTTCTGGTGATTGCGCAACAAAACTGGTTAATATTGCCACCATGGCAACGGTTAACCCAGTATTAGGACCTGATATTTGCTGGTTTGTGCCACCAAACAAAGAAGCAAATAACCCCGTTATGATTGCGCAATAAATACCTGCACTAGCGCCTGCACCAGACGTTACTCCAAAAGCTAAGGCAAAAGGTAGGGCAACAATGGTTGATGTTAATGCGCCGAAAATGTCGCCTTTTATGGTTTGTTTATTAAAATGTGATAAAGAGAGCATGGCGACCTAATTTTAGCTTGGTTGATTAATGGCATTAATAATTGTGTACATTTTTCGTATAAAAGTTTCACTAGGTAAAAGATCAATATTTGACTATGTTCTGTTTAACTATGGACAAAGTTCATAATTAACCTCTATTGAGTACACGATTTTTATTGTACACTAAAAAATCATTTCTTGACACTGTTGACAAGTTTTCTGGTTTAAGTATAGGATTGATGAGCTGACTATAATATAAACACATAAAAATATAGGCAGATAAAATGCAAATAAAAACATTAACGAGAAAAATATTGTGATAATTCAGTTATCTCTATTATTTTGTTAAGTGAGATAGAATTTTACAATGTGAAATTTGAATATTTTACAGTTCAGCGTTATCTTTAAATTGCATGGATGCAACGTATATCTTCTAGGTAACAAAGGTTTCACTATGTGAAATTGGTATAATATCTTACTTATTAACTTTGGTATTTATTTGTGTTTTATTGAGTTAGCTTCACAGAAAAAGGGTCCAACACAGCCTCTTTCTAAAATTTAGCCACCGCTGCAATTTCATTTTATGAAATTGGGCAATAAACAGGTCACACTTTAAAAATTTATAAATATAAAAGTGACCTTAATATCAATCAACGAGAGAACTGTAGTTATGGAACAGGTTAGTAAAAGTTACGAGAATAAATCGGATAAGCTCGGTTTTTTAGAGCGTCTATTCAAGCTTTCTGAGCATAATACCTCGATAAAAACTGAACTCATGGCGGGTCTTACCACCTTTGTCACGATGTCTTATATTATGTTTTTAAACCCAATTATTATGTCTAAAACCGGAATGCCCTTTGATGGTTTGTTTTTAGCTACATGTCTTGGTGCTGCAATTGCCACTATCTTAATGGGGTTATACGCAAACTGGCCAGTAGGTCTAGCGCCAGGCATGGGGTTAAATGCTTTTTTTACTTTCTCCGTCGTTGGAGCCATGGGGTATAGCTGGCAAATTGCATTAGGTGCAGTATTCCTTTCTGGGGTTATTTTTGTCTTTATGAGTGTAACTCGGCTAAGAGAGTGGATGCTCGACAGTATCCCAATGAGCTTACGACTTGCGATGACCGCAGGTGTGGGTCTGTTCTTAGGTTTTATTGGTTTGCGTTTTACCGGTATTATTGTGGCTAATCCTGATAATATTGTAGCTCTTGCTGATTTAACACATTTTGGTTTTGGTAAGTTTGGCCCTGAAGCACCTGCTTTAGGTTTTTTAAGTTTTTTATTAATTGCTGTTCTTAGTTACCGCAAAGTATTTGGTGCTGTTTTAATCGGTATTGCAGCAACAACTTTTATTGCTTTTGCCATGACCTGGTTACTTCCAACAGACTTCTTTGTTGTATCAGAAGCAGCTAAATCTTTCGCTCCAGCTTCAGGGTTTGTTAGCTACAATGGTTTGTTAGCGGTACCAGATTTCTCTGCCCTTGAGCCTATATTCTGGAAAGCTGACATCGCTGGTGCATTTGAAGTGGCTTTGATTCCAGTTATTATTACTTTTCTTTTTGTTAATATTTTTGATACAGCTGGTACTTTAATGGGGGTTGCAGAGCGAGCAAACCTTCAAGATAAAAACGGTAAGATTCATGGTTTAAGTAAGTCGTTAAAAGCTGATTCAATTTCTTCTGTTATTGGTACTGCGTTTGGTTGTCCTCCTGTTACTTCTTACGTTGAATCTGCTGCTGGTGTGTCAGTTGGTGGTCGTACAGGTTTAACTGCTGTAACTATCGGTTTGTTATTTGCCTTAGGCATGTTCTTCTTACCACTTGCACAGATGTTACCTGGTTTTGCCGTTGATGGTGCGCTTATCTACGTAGCCATGTTGATGATGAGTTCTCTAAAAGGACTAGATTGGAACGATTTAACTGAATACGCTCCTGCGGTATGTACAACAATAATGATGGCGTTTACTTTCTCTATCGCCAACGGTATTGCGTTTGGTTTCATCACTTACACCGTATTAAAAGTAGGTGCTGGTAAGTCTAAAGAAATATCTAATGGCGTTTGGGCACTTACTGTGCTGTTTGTTGCTAAGTTTATCTTTTTAACCTAATTACCTTGGAAAGGAAATAAAGCCCTTTTTAAAACTCCCTATACTCAAATTAACTAAGGTATAGGGAGTTTTTTTGCTCTAAACCCACTAGGTATAATTTGAAAATATAAACAGATTTAACTATTTTAAATCGTTTAAGTAAGATATTTGCTTTATTAAACTAATAGGTATTAAATGAACAATGTGTTCAATTATTAATAATCTATTGATGTATGAATAATCTTAAAGAAGATATTAACTATTGGCAATTATCAAGTAAGCTTGAAGAAGGGCGGAATCATGTATTACGCATGGTTGCAAGAAATGAAAAGTTAGAATTAATTCTAACTTCCTTATGTGAAAAAGCACAAATTTATAACCCTAAAATGCATTGTTCGGTTTTACGGCTAAATAATGACACCAAAACACTTCATCCTATAGCTTCCGTTTCCCTGCCTAGTTTTTATTGTCAAGCACTTGATGGTGTGCCAATTGGTGCTGGTGTAGGCTCTTGTGGCACTGCAGCCTTTACTAAAAAACGAGTCATTGTTGAAGATATCAATACCCATCCTTATTGGAATCAATATAAAGAATTAGCATTGTCTGCAAATCTGCAAGCATGTTGGTCTGAACCCATCATCGGAGGTGATGGCTTGGTATTTGGTACTTTTGCCATTTATTACAGTAAACCCAAAAGTCCCACCGATGAGGATTTACGTTTTATCGAATTAAGTGCTAATTTAGCTGCTGTTGTTTTTGAAAATAATTTAAACAGAAAAAAGTTATTAAATGCGAACAACTTATTAAGCCAAACTGTTAACGAAAGAAATGAAGAGCTCGAAAAAGTTAACATAGCATTAGAAAAAGCCATTGTAGAGCAGAAAAAAGAATATAGCTCAGAGATTGAAATAGAAAAAATGCTCACCACTAATAGTTTGATTTCTGGATTTTCTCATGAAATTAGTACACCAATTGGTACTGCTTTAACGGCAATTAGTTCAGCAGAAGATAAGTTAACCACATTGTCTGATGAATTTTCTTCTGGCAATTTAACCCGTAAAATCTTTGTTAACAAAACCACTCAGTTAATTAAAATCATTGAAATGAGTAAGAACAGTTTATTAACTGTAAATAAATTATTGCAACGTTTTAAAGATGTTAATACGGTTGCTGATAGACAAGAAAAATCGATATTTTCGATGCGATACTTTTTGAAAGAAGTTGAAAATAGTGTGCAAGGAATATTGAACTCTCATCAATTAACTATTCAAAGTGAAGACATCCAAATTTTTTGCCAAAAAGAAAGCTTATGGCAAATACTGTTTAATCTTATTGAAAACTCAATTATTCATGGCTTTAAAAACAAGACTACAGGTACTATTCATATTAACGTTACATCAGACGCTGAAGATGTTGTTATTAATTATCAAGACGATGGTTGTGGAATATCCGAAGAGCAAACAGCCAAAATATTTGAGCCTTTCTATACTTCAGCTCGAAACAGTAAAAATTTAGGACTCGGCCTTAGTATTATCAACAATTTACTTAATCATAATCTAAATGGCAGGATTAAGTTGGTAGAATCCCCCATAGGCATCAGGTACGAAATTACTCTGCCTAAAACTCAGCAGCAGTAAGTTATTTTAGAGAGTAACTATAACTGCTCTATTACTAAATGTTTAAAGTGCCCCCTTTAGCAATCATTAATACCCCACTTTCTTTCCACTACAATAAAACTCATTTTAAGCGAGTTCTATAATTAACTGTTTTTTATCACACAGTTGTTTATTTGATTAATAACTTCATTTAATTATTTTAGACATTTATCAATTACTGTAAAACAGATTAATGGAGTTCTCTTGACGTTAATGAATAAGAGGGAAGTTTAAAATAACTAATATCACCATTCCCACCCGGTTTTTTTCCCAGTGAACCTCCAAGAGTATCAATTACCTTTTGACATAAAACATAATTTATCGATGTTTGTTCTTTATGAGTTTTTTTAGGAAAGCTACTCCAAAGTGCGGTATTCGAAACATTACTATTTTCCACTTCAAATACTATATTAAAGTCATCAAGGTAAAGTCGAATATAAACTTCACTGCCACCTGCGCTATTATTAATAGCATTTTGGGTGAGATAAGTTATCACTTGCTCTAATTGTTTTGGAACGTGTAAGTTTTTTATACTGGGGTTTAGTGACTCTTTAATTATGATGTTATTAGTTTTTGCTTTATTGACTTCAGTTAAAAGCTGTCCTGAAATCATAGAATGTAAAGACCCCATCTTTAATGATGAATCATGTAAATTTGTTGATAGCTCTAAATAATTTTGTACATTGGTAAAAGTAGTAGTCAATTTGTCTTTAGCAGCTTGACACTGTAATTTTGAGAGCAGAGACTCTTCTGTTTTTACTGACTTTTCTAATAAAACGTCATTAACAGTTGATAGCACATAAAGAGGGTCACTAATATCTTTGACAGTACTACTTATGATGTTTTTATAGTCTTCTAATGATTTTTGTTCTTGTTGAGTTTTTTGAAAATTGAAAATTAGTTTTCTTAATTTGAGTGAAAAAATATCATGGTCAAGCGGTTTTATTAAAACATCATCAGCACCGTCGTTGAGAAATTTAATTGCGCCATTTCTACTCCCAGTTATTCCTATGAATATAAAATCTCTCTTGGGAAATGTTGCTTTAATTTCCATCATTAACTGGCAACCATTCTTATTTGGCATCTCATAATCTAGAATAAGAATATTGATAGATTCAGAGTTTGTTAAAAGGTCAATAACATTTTCTGGGTTATGTTCATTATCGTTATGCAAGAAATCTTTTGTTAAGATGTTAGTCATAATGTAGCTATCAACTCTAGAGTCATCAACAACAAGCACATGCTGAGATTGATAAACTTGGTACTGGCTTATAAAGCCATATAATAATGTCACTAACTCTGAATCCCACGCATTAATCACCAGATCAATATTATTTGATTTTGCTGTCCTTTCCATTTCGAAGTTAGAATTTTCTGTAATGAGTATTACCGGAATATTATTTGGCGCTTTAAGTTCTATTACATCTTCTTCTGAAATGTTTTTATCATAAAAAACAATAAAATTAGTACATTCTATGTCACCTTTAAAATAATCAAGGGAACAAGTACTTGTAATAGTTTTGCATGAACCTAACTTTTCTTTTCTTATTATATTAGCTAATAGGCCGCTATGTATGTCGGGTAAGTTGACCATTGATATTTTGAGTATGTCCATGACGATTCCTTTCTCGAATGAAATGTAAATTAATGCAGGATATTAAATCAACATCATAGAATTAATGGTAGTACATTTTTTAGTCGTTAGTAGCTAAATTGAAAAATTAATTGATTTTTTCTATTTATGTACTAGGGCTTTTTAGTCAAAAAACATTTAGATTTGGTATTAGAGGAAAGCGTAGCGCTATATTTTAAAATGCATAGGAAAAAGAGTAGGGATTAGCTGACTGTTATTTTTAGTCGCTTATTTTCATTAAAATTTTACAAAACTGAAATGCGCTTGTTTTTCTGAATACTTGCTATAGAGTGGTTGCCAGCATTATAAATGATCGTCTTCAAAATATAACATTGTTACTAATAAAAACTAAAACTAAAACTAAATTAAAATTAGGGTCACCGTATGAATCATTATAAAAAACTCATTGCGCTCAGCGCAATTACTCTCGCAATGGCAGGTTGTGGTCAAGAGCCCCCAAAAACAGACTCTACTACCAAAACAGTCACTAAAAAAGCAGTCGAAGTTAAAGCTAAAAAACAAAATAACCAACTCGCTATTGAAAAATATACCCTACCTAACGGACTCGATGTTGTATTGCACCAAGATAAGTCTGATCCTATAGTTGCGGTCGCCATTCAATATCATGTTGGCTCAAATCGTGAAGTTTTAGGCCGTACAGGCTTTGCACATTTTTTTGAACACATGTTGTTTCAAAACTCTGAGAATGTTGGTGCCGGAAATTTTATTAAGAATATAGGCGACATGGGTGGCACTTTAAATGGTGGCACTTGGCAAGACGGTACAATTTATTATGAAGTGGTACCAAGTGATGGCTTAGAAAAGATTCTTTGGATGGAGTCTGATCGTATGGGCTATTTCATTAATACAGTTACTCAAGAAGGTCTTGAGAATGAAAAACAAGTCGTTAAAAATGAAAAACGACAAGGTGTTGATAATCGACCTTATGGCCACACTGAATATGTCATGTTAAAAGCACTTTACCCTGAAGGACACCCTTACAGTTGGGATGTTATTGGCAGTTTAGAAGACTTACAAAATGCGACGTTACAAGATGTCCGTGATTTTTATCAAAAATGGTATGGCGTTAACAACGCGACCTTAGTTTTAGCTGGTGATTTCGAATCAAAACAGGCTAAAGAGTGGGTCAATAAATACTTTGGTGAGTTAGAGCCTCGAGCTGACATTAAAGCACTACCACCTATGCCAGTGACAATTGCAAAAAGTAAGTCACTGTACCACGAAGATAACTTTGCTAAGTTACCTGAGCTCACTTTAACCTTTCCCACCACAGTTCATTACTCAGAAGATGCTTACGCACTAGAGTTACTATCAGATCTTTTAACCGATGGTAAAGAAAGTATTTTCTACAAAACACTTGTTGAACAAGACAAGTTAGCTCCAGGAGTGAATTCAAGTAGCCAAGCCTCAGAAATAGCCGGAATATTTCAACTTAGGGTAAGAGCTTTTGATGATACTCATTTAGATAAAGTAAAAGCCAGTATTGATAAAGCGATGGCTGCGTTTGCCAAAGACGGATTTAAAGATCAGCAGTTAGCCAGAATTATGACTCGTAGGGAAACTAATTTCTATCAAGGGTTAACCAGTGTATTTAATAAAGCATCAACCATTGCTCAACATAATGAGTTTGCAAATGATCCACATTTAATTACCACCGAAATTGAGCACTACCGTAAAGTAACACGCGCACAAATTATGGATGTTTTTAACCGTTATGTGAATGGACAAAATTTTATTGCCACCAGCTTTGTCCCTAAGGGCAAAGCTAGTTTAGCGCTTAGTGGGGCAATTAAAGCAGACGTAGTTGAGGAAATAATTGTTCAAGATGCAGAAGTTGTGGCAGATGAAAGCACTGCAGTTCAGCTTCCTGCTATTGTTCAAGCAAAATCGTCTTTTGATCGCTCTGTAAATCCTGATTATGGCAAGCAACCAAAAATTAACTTACCTGATGTTTGGAAGTCTAGTTTTGACAACGGATTAAAAGTTTATGGTATTGAACATAATGAATTGCCTTTAGTGTCGTTTTCAATTCGTGTATTGGGTGGCCACTCACTTGATCAAAAGGGTAAAGTGGGCGTAGCTAACTTAATGTCGCAAATGATGTTGGAAGGCACAGTAGATAAAACAGCACAAGAGTTAGAAAAGGTACTTGGCGAATTAGGTGCTCAGCTTAACTTTAGTGCTAGTGATGAATATGTAACGTTAACAGGTAATACATTAGCTACTAACTTTGAGTCGGTGATTGAATTAGCAACTGAAGTTTTATTAAAACCTCGTTGGGATAAAGCTGAGTGGGATCGAATTAAACAAGAAACCCTTTCTCAAATTCAGCAGTCTAGTGGTAATCCTGGGGCAATTGCTCAAAATGTTTATGCCAAATTAATGTATGGCGAAAATAACATGTTAGCGATGCCTGTTATGGGAACCACGGCAGATGTTGAGGCAATCACCTTAGAAGATGTGAAAAGCTTTTATAAAAATAACATAGTGGCTAACTTAGCGAGTTTTCATGTCGCTGGTGATGTTAAAGAGCCACAAGTAATCAATAGTTTAAAAACCTTAGCGGATAAATGGTCAGCAGGTAATGTTGAATTACCTAAAGCAGAAAAAGTAGCTAAATTAGATAAATCACAGATTTATTTTGTTGATGTTCCGGGTGCTAAGCAATCATTTATTAAAATTGGTCGTCGCGCTATGGTGGCTAATGCTAAAGATTATTATCCTTTAGTTGCGGTTAATCATAATTTAGGTGGTAGTTTTTCGGGGCAACTGTTTCAAATTTTGCGTTTACAAAAAGGCTATACCTACGGTGCATACTCAGGTGTAAACCGTAGAAACTTAGGCGGCGTATTTACGGCTCGCTCAAGTGTTCGTTCAAATGTGACTTTAGAGTCTTTACAAACCTTTAGAGAAATTTTAGCTAATTATAACCAAGGGTTTGATGAAGCTGAACTAGCTAGAACAAAATCTGTATTAGCAAAACAAAGCGCTAGAGCATTTGAAACCACAGGAAACTTGATGGGCGTATTACAGAATATCAGTAGTTATTCATTATCTGATAATTATGTGAGTGAGCAACAAAGTGTTTTAAACAACATGACGCTAGATCAAGCGAAAGCAACCATTAACCAATACATGAACGCTGATAAAATGATTTATTTGGTGGTAGGTGATGCACAAACTCAACTTGAGCGTGTTAACCAATTAGGCTTAGGTGAGGCGATTGTATTGGATGTAAATGGAAATGTGATTAAGTAAATCTATTAACTTAAAAGGCTAGGTTATTTTTACCTAGCCTTTAGTTATTACGGTGTATTGAGTAGCGGCAATAAAATTTGTCCTTATGAGGGATATTAAATTTTGTTCTTAAGGGAGTAAGTAAACCCAAAAGTTTTTTAATCGTTGGAAGAGAAACTTAATTTTTATTACAACTATTGCCAATAGCTGACCTAAATTACTCCTCAAATTCAAGCCAGTTTATGATCACTTTGATACG
>Ga0105351_1000098_pt1 | contig 36007 bp, 29 predicted proteins | sample EN4Hudsemesocosm_FD_83662 | JGI IMG/M metagenome (GOLD analysis project Ga0105351, IMG submission 83662) | Methane-oxidizing microbial communities from mesocosms in the Hudson Canyon - EN4B Hudson Canyon | ecosystem: Environmental > Aquatic > Marine > Cold seeps | place: Hudson Canyon... | reverse complement strand
TGAATTACGCATTGTGCCTAATGATGAATCAAGTATGTCTCCAATGGAGATCTGGTGTAATGAATCACAAGAACGTTATGTATTAGGTATTGATGCTGATAGAGTTCAAGAATTCCAAGATATTTGCGAACGTGAACGTTGCCCATGGGCCATTGTTGGTGAAACAACAGCTGAGCAACATCTATTAGTAGGTGATGCTGATAATGATAATAATCCGGTGGATATGCCCTTATCATTATTATTAGGCAAACCACCTAAAATGTTACGTGATGTTAAACATCATACCTTCGCTAAACCTGAATTAGATTTAGCGGGCGTGACGGTTAGTGATGCTTTAGAGCGTGTGCTTAAATTACCGACAGTGGCTAGCAAAAACTTCTTGATCACGATTGGTGATCGAAGTGTGACCGGCTTAGTTGCTCGTGATCAAATGGTTGGCCCTTGGCAAGTACCGGTTGCAGATTGTGCAGTGACTTTAGCTGATCACCACGGTTTTCAAGGTGAAGCGATGTCAATGGGTGAACGTGCGCCATTAGCTTTGATTGATGCGCCTGCTTCTGGTCGTATGGCTGTGGGTGAGTCAATCACCAATATTGCAGCGGCTAGCATTGCAACCATGAGCGATATTAAACTATCTGCTAACTGGATGGCGGCATGTGGTCATACTGGTGAAGATGCGCTGTTATACGACACTGTCGAAGCTGTAGGTATGGAATTATGTCCTGAGCTCGGTATTGCAATCCCAGTGGGTAAAGATTCATTATCAATGAAAACAGTGTGGCAAGATGATGATGAGAGTAAGGCTGTTATCTCGCCGTTATCATTGATTGTTACCGCCTTTGCACCGGTAACGGATGCAGCAAAAACATGTACACCACAATTACGTACAGATCTGGGTGATACCGATCTTATCTATATTGATTTAGGTAAAGGCAATAATCGTCTTGCCGCATCAGCCTTAGCGCAGGTATATGGTCAAGTAGGGCATCATGGTCCAGATTTAGATGATCCATCTGCATTGAAACAGTTCTTTAATGCGATACAGCAGTTAAAACTAGACGACTTATTACTTGCCTACCATGATCGAAGTGATGGTGGTTTGATTGGTACTTTAGTTGAAATGACCTTTGCTGGTCACTGTGGTATTGACATTAATATGAACGGTCTAGGTGATGCTTTGCCGTTATTGTTTAATGAAGAATTAGGTGCCGTTATTCAGGTTCGTCACTGTGATGTTGAAGATGTCTTATCGGTATTAAGAGAGCAAGACTTATCACATCATAGTCATGTTATTGGTTCATTACGCGATGATCAGCACATTGTTGTGAGCGTAAACAGTGAGCAAGTGATTAATGACTCTCGTGTGACATTACAGCGCTTCTGGGCTGAAACCAGTTACCGAATGCAAGCTTTACGCGATAATCCTGATTGTGCACAACAAGAGTTTGATAGCCTATTAGCTGAAGATGATGCTGGTTTATATGCAGAACTTAGTTTTGATGCCGATGAACATATTGCCGCCTCACTTATTGTGAGTGGTGTCCGACCTAACGTGGCTATTTTACGTGAGCAAGGCGTCAATGGTCAGTTAGAAATGGCTGCATCGTTTGATCATGCTGGGTTTACCGCGGTTGATGTTCATATGAGTGATATCCTTGCCGGTCGTATCGATTTAGCAGACTTTAAAGGTCTAGTTGCTTGTGGTGGTTTCTCCTATGGTGATGTCTTAGGAGCGGGTCGTGGTTGGGCAAGTACTATCTTACATAATGATAAAGCGAGACAGCAGTTTAGCGACTTCTTTAAACGTGAAGATACCTTCACTTTAGGTGTCTGTAATGGTTGTCAGATGTTATCTCAACTGAAAGAGTTGATTCCAGGCAGTGATCATTGGCCACGTTTTGAGCGTAATGTGTCAGAACAATTTGAAGCACGTTTCTCATTAGTTGAAATTGTTGAATCACCGTCCGTGTTATTAAAGGGCATGGCAGGTTCGATAATGCCAATCGCGGTAGCTCATGGTGAAGGTCGTGCTGATTATAGTGAGACTGGTTCAATGGCTGATTCACTTGTGGCTATGCGTTATGTTGATCATGCTGGTAAGGCAACAGAGTCTTACCCACACAACCCGAATGGTTCGCCACAAGGTATTACATCATTAACCACAACAGATGGTCGTGTCACGATTATGATGCCGCATCCTGAACGTGTCACACGTACCGTTCAGCATTCATGGCATCCTGATGATTGGGGTAAAGACGGTCCTTGGTTACGTTTATTTCACAATGCAAGAAAGTGGGTTGCGTAAGTACTTTTTAAATAAAAGTGACTATAAAAAGGGCATCAATGATGCCCTTTTTTGATCGTGCGATTAGTCGTGGTGAAACTTTACTTATCTATACGTCGCAATAAAACATAGACTGCACCCGTGCCACCATCTTCAATAGGAGTGGAGCAAAAAGCGAGTACATTATCTTCATGTTGCAACCAGGCATTCAGTTTGGTTTTTAATACTGGTTGATTATGTTTCGAGCCCCAACCTTTACCATGAATAATGCGTACACAGCGGATCCGTTCTTGGCGACAAATATGGATAAATTCGGCCAGTTCTTGGTGGGCAATCGGGATAGTCATTCCATGTAGGTCCAGTTCAGCATCTATCGTTAACTGGCCAGCACGCAGTTGATTAAATAGGCGATCTTGTACGCCACTACGTTTAAACTGGAGATCTTCTTCATTGCCAATAGTTTTGGGTTCAAACTCTTCTGAATATAAACTATCTACAGAATAGACTTGTGTGTCTTCTTTCGTCTGAGCTAAAGGTTCAATGACATTGCTTACTCGATGAATAGCTTCTTGCTGTAGCGGTTCAACATTACCCATTTCTTTAAGAAAGAGTGTTTTATCATCCACCACTTTAGCTTTGTCTTTAAGCGCTAGTTTAGCCTTGATTATTTGATTTCTAGGTGGGAGTTTCATCTTGTTCAGCTTGAATTAATGACACGATAGTCCAACCTTCTACTAAGCTAATATCATCTGTTGCGGTAAAGAAATGTAAGCGTTTTTTACTGTCAAAAGCGAATAAAGGTAAAGCACGTTTACCGTATTCATCTTGATAATCTGCAAAGGTGAAATTTTCACTTAGCCCAGTATGTTTGATGCTCGCATTTTGTGCTACGAGACTCGCCAATTTAGAAAAGGTTGTGTCGCGACCAAATAAAATATGGGAGTTGTGGCTGACGCTAGTGCGAGAACCTTGTTCACTGCTTGAATTACTGTCTTTATCAACGGATAGCGCGTAAATTGAATTGGCGCCAAATTCTGCACGATAGCGTAAAGCAGCTAGTGCATTGAGTTCTTTTTGTGGGGTTAATGTTAGTACCTGACCCAGACCAATCAAATCTAAATGACGATCAGCATGTTCAGAAACGGCATTACCATAATAAGTATCAAGCCCTTCCATACGAGATGCTTTTACATTAGTCCAACTGGTGTCTGTTAAACGAGTGCGATAGCCATTTTCATTTAATGCTCGTGCGATGAGTCTGGCTACAGGGTTAGCACCGATAATTAAAAACCCGCTGTCTTCAGGGTCGGCAACACCTAATCTATTGGCTAAAAACTTGGCTGTTGCACCTTGCAATAAAACAGTACCAATGATGATGGTAAAAGCGAGAGGTACTAATAACTCGGCTTTTTCAACACCAATTTCTTGTAATCGAATAGCAAATAAAGCGGTGACGGCAGCGGCAACAATACCGCGAGGACCAATCCAACTGATCATGGTTTTTTCTTGCCAGCTGAGATCAGAGTTATAGGTTGATACCATGACTTTGATAGGACGAATAATAAACTGGATAAAGATAAAAACGATGACCGCACCAAAACCTAATGCTTCGAATTGCGAGAAGTCGAGACGTGCTGCAAGCAATATAAATAATCCTGAAATCAATAAGATACTAAGGCTTTCTTTGAAATCAAGAATGTCATCAACAGGCACATTTTTCATATTAGCTAACCAAATACCCATTACGGTAACGGTCAGTAAGCCCGATTCTTCTGAAATATGATTCGATAAAGCAAAGACAGCAAACACCAGTGTTAATGTGGCTACATTATGTAAGTATTCAGGCATTAAGTGTTTACGCAATACAAGACCAAATAGATAACCCGCTAATGCACCTGTGATGATGCCTACTGCTAATGTTTGGCCAAACATATAAATGGTATGACTGACGGATGCATGACCATGTAACTGCATTGACAATATAACTTCGAAAACCAATACCGCGAGGATAGCACCGAGGGGATCGATAACAATACCTTCCCAACGTAAGATATTAGATATGGTCACATTTGGTCGTACAGTCCGTAACATAGGCACAATCACGGTTGGCCCTGTGACCACCATCATGGCACCAAATAACAGCGATAGATCCCATGAAAAGTCTAAAAAGTAATGTGTCGCTAAGGTGATCCCTAGCCAGGTAATTGATACGCCCACAGTGAGCATGTTTCGCACTACTTTTTGTAGTCCGCGTATTTCTTCAAATTTGAGCGTTAGGCTGCCTTCAAATAGGATGATGGCAACCGATAAGGAGACCATTGGAAATAATAGATTGCCAAATAAGGCATCCGGGTCTAACCAGCCAGTTAACGGGCCGAGCACTAAACCAGCAAGTAGTAAAAAGACGATAGCAGGTAGTTTTACCCACCAAGCAAACCATTGGCTAAGTGCGGCAACTACACCAATAACTGATAACGCTATGACTGCTTGCTCTTCCATGCCTCTACCTCAAAATATATTTAAGTAGAGAATTTTAACGTATTACTTCAATTTCAGCACGACGATTATGAGCACGACCTGTTTTTGATTTATTACTTTTGGCTGGAATAAATTCACGGTGGAACGCGATGACAATAAGGTTTTCAGCAACGTTCCCAGATTCAATTAAAAAGTTCTTAACAGCAAGTGCACGCGCCTCAGATAAAGGAATATTGAGCCGTTTTCTACCATGATTATCAGTATGACCGCTGATATCAACGCGTTTAATGCTGTCATCAACATTGACGTAATTTGCTACTCTCATTAAAGCGGCTTTATCTTTTTCAGATAAATCAGCAGACTCAAGACCAAAATAAAGTGTTAATTGACGAATATCTTCATAGGTATACGGGTGCATATTAGCCAAGCAGTGCTGAAAAGCAGGCATTGAATCGGTGAGATGCACTGTAGATAAAAGTGCACTGATCTCATTTGTCGCATTATGGCTGCGGTAGCGTAGGGTTGGAAAGCGTCCTTCTTGCATATGTGTCAGTGCTTGTTTAGCCAGTTCACCACTGAGTGTGAATGTCGTTTGATTATTGTCTGTTGGCATTGAAATGAGTGTCATTCTTTGCTCACTATTTTGCCATGGTGCTTGTGCTATTTCGAAATACATAATGGACTGTGTAGATGGGTACGACTTGGTGGTAAAACTCAGACTGAAAAGGCCTCCTGATTCACGACTAAATTTGGCTTCACCAAAATCAGTTATCGGCTGGCTTAAAGAACATTCCAATGGTGTTTCAATAACATGCCATTGAGTATCGGTTAGAGGCGCTTGAAATTGTTCAGCATTAACAACTGAGCTGAGCAGGATAAATGTGACTAGTAGGAATTTCATTAAATCAGTACTGTATAAGTGAATGGAGAGGGTAGTTGTTAATTTGATCACGACCGTTAAGATCTGTTAATTCGACAACAAAGGCACAAGCAACTACTTTACCGCCAAGTTTTTCAACTAATTGGCAACTTGCTTGGGCTGTGCCGCCAGTTGCCAGTAGATCATCAATCAGTAAAATACGGTCACCCGGCTTAATGGCATCGATATGAGCTTCTAATGTCGCTTCACCGTATTCCAAAGAATAAGAAACGGATTGAATATCATAAGGCAGTTTGCCTGGTTTTCTTAATGGGATAAAACCTACACCAAGTTCCCATGCCGCAATGCTACCAAAAATAAAGCCGCGTGCTTCCATACCGGCAACCGCGGTAATTGGCTCATTTATATAGGGTTTAATAAGTTCCAATACGGCGAGTCTGAGACTGGCAGGGTCTTGTACTAAGGGTGTGATGTCTTTAAACAGGATCCCTGGCTTAGGAAAGTCTGGAATATCACGAATTTTTGATTTTAATCTATCCATATTTAAGCAATCTGTTAAGAGTTACCTTATTATAGCGGCTGAAAGTGCCGTGACTGTAACATGAGATCATAAAATGAGGTGGAAACTGATGACAAATACGCACAATAGGTTTGGATTAATAGTCGTATTACTGTGTTTGTTGACAGGCTGTTTTGGCATGGCTAGCAAAGATGAAGTTGATGATGCGCCCCATTATTATGTGATTGATGTTGATCGTGGCGCTATTGCTACTGACTTTGTTAAAGGTCGTGTGCTTAGACTCAAACCAGTGCGTTTAACATCGCAATTTCGAGGTTCAAATATCGTCTTTAGAATCGGTGAAAATGAATATCAGAGTCAAATGAATCATCATTTTTTTTCTGATCCACAAGAGATGTTCACCGATCAATTAAGACGGTGGTTACAAAAGAGTGGCTTATTTAGCCAAGTCATCATTGCTGATGGTGATGCAGATATGGTGTTAGAAGTGGCTGTTACAGGTCTTTATGGCGATAAGCGAGAACAGTATTCTCCGCAATCTATATTAGAAATGCAGTTTTTTTTGTTGTCTGATGACAGCAGGAAACAACAGGCTTTGTTTCAAACTGGACTCAGAATCGAGATTAATATTGATGAAACAACCGCGCCAAACGTTGTAAATGGCTGGAAGCAGGGACTTGAAGAGTTATTAGCCACTGTAGAAGACGATTTAAGCGGTTATTTCTCAAAACATAGCCCTTAGTACATGTTTGATCTAAATGTGCAGTGAAAAGCTTTAAATGGTAATATTAGTCGCTAGAAATCTAACTATCTGGATGATGAACTAAATGGCTGATATTGCTTTCGAATTGGAACCAATCAACATTGAAGATGAGATGAAACAATCTTATCTTGATTACGCAATGAGTGTAATCGTTGGACGTGCTTTACCTGATGTACGAGATGGTCTTAAACCTGTACATCGTCGTGTTCTTTATGCAATGCGTGAGTTAGGCAATAATTGGAATTCTTCCTATAAAAAATCAGCCCGTATTGTCGGTGATGTCATCGGTAAATATCATCCACATGGTGATACGGCTGTTTACGACACCATGGTTCGAATGGCTCAGCCGTTCTCAATGCGTTATATGTTGGTTGACGGTCAGGGTAACTTCGGTTCGGTTGATGGCGATTCGCCTGCTGCGATGCGTTATACCGAAGTACGCATGGCTAAAATCACCCATGAGATGTTGGCTGATCTGGATAAAGAAACGGTTGATTTCACTGCTAACTATGATGAATCTGAACATGAACCTTCAGTTCTACCGACAAAAATACCTGCACTATTAGCCAATGGCTCATCGGGTATTGCCGTGGGTATGGCAACTAATATTCCACCACATAACCTGACTGAATTGCTTAATGCGACGATCGCCATGATCGATAATCCAGATATTGATATTGCTGGCTTAATGCAGCATGTGCCTGGGCCTGATTTCCCGACAGCGGCAATGATTAATGGTGCTAGTGGTATTGCTGAAGCCTACCGTACCGGTCGTGGCCGTGTTCATATCCGTGCTCGTGCTGCTATTGAAACTAATGACAACACTGGTCAACAAAGTATTGTGGTGCATGAATTACCCTATCAAGTAAATAAAGCCCGTTTGCTTGAGAAAATTGCTGAATTGGTCAAAGATAAAAAAATTGAAGGAATTTCAGCTTTACGTGACGAGTCTGATAAAGATGGTATGCGTATGGTGGTTGTACTTAAACGTGGCGAAGTACCAGAAGTTGTGTTGAATAACCTGTATAAACAAACACAAATGCAAACCGTGTTTGGTATTAATATGGTGGCGATTGTTGATGGTCAGCCACGACTATTAGGTTTATGGGAAATTCTTGACGCATTTGTACGTCATCGTCGTGAAGTAGTCACACGTCGTTCTTTATTTGAATTACGTAAAGCACGTGATCGTGCCCATATCTTAGAAGGATTAGCGACTGCCCTAGCAAATATTGATGAAGTCATTGAACTAATCAAATCATCAAATAACCCTGCAGAAGCAAAAGAAGCCTTGTTATCTCGTGGCTGGGCATCAGAAATGATATTAGAAATGCTAGGTGCCGCTGGTGCTGAAGCTTCTCGCCCTGAAGGTTTGGCTGCCGAGCTTGGTTTGATTGATGGTGCTTATAATTTATCACCTGTGCAAGCACAAGCTATTTTAGACATGCGTTTACACCGTCTAACCGGCTTAGAACAAGACAAGATCCTGGATGAATATCGTGAAGTATTAGCAGAAATTGCTAAGTTATTAGCTATTTTGAGTGATCCTGATAATTTGATGGCCGTGATTCGTGGTGAATTAGTTACAATCAAAGAAGAGTATGGTGATGAACGTCGTACTGAAATCCTTGATTCTCACCTTGATTTAACGCTAGAAGATTTGATCACTGAAGAAGAAATGGTGGTTACTTTGTCTCATGCGGGTTATGCCAAAACGCAACAATTAGATACCTATCAAGCCCAACGTCGTGGTGGTAAAGGTAAATCAGCCACGTCAATGAAAGATGAAGACTTTATTGAACATCTCTTCATCGCTAATACCCACGATACTTTATTGTGTTTCTCAAGCACAGGTAAGGTTTACTGGAAAAAAGTGTATGAATTACCACAAGGTGGTCGTGCAGCTCGTGGTAAACCTATTGTTAATATCTTGCCGCTAGAAGAGGGTGAAACGATTAATGCTATTTTAGCTGTGCGTGAATTTGACGCAGATAACTATATCTTCATGGTCACTGCATCAGGTACCGTTAAGAAAACACCTTTAGAAGCCTATTCTCGTCCACGTGCAAACGGTATTATTGCGGTTGATTTAAAAGATGATGATCAACTGATTAGTGTCGCTTTAACAGATGGTCAATCAGACATTATGTTGTTTAGCTCTAATGGTAAGGTAATTCGTTTCCCTGAAACAGATGTCCGTTCTATGGGGCGTGTTTCTCGTGGTGTACGTGGCATGCGTTTACCTGAAGGTGTCGATATTATTTCAATGATAATTGCTAACCCTGAAGATGGTGCGATTCTAACCGCCACTGAATTTGGTTTTGGTAAACGTACCGACCTAGAACAATATCGTGTTCAAGGCCGTGGTGGTAGCGGTATTATCTCAATCCAAACATCTGAGCGTAATGGGAATGTAGTCGGTGCTGTTCAAGTACGTGACGAACACCAAATTATGTTGATTACGGATGGTGGTACATTAGTACGAACACCTGTGAAAGACGTGTCGATAGTGGGCCGTAATACTCAAGGTGTGAAGTTAATTAATCTAACTAAGAAAGAAAAATTGGTTGGTTTAGAACGTGTATTAGAAGAAGATGATGATGAGATTGATACCGATTCTGAAACTGGTGACTCAGAAGTAACAACAGAAGAATAAACTATTGAAACCATATAATTTTAGTGCTGGGCCAGCTATGTTGCCGGCTGCAGTCATGGAAAAAGCCCAACAAGAAATGTTGGACTGGCAAGGCAGTGGCATGTCGGTGATGGAAATGAGTCATCGTGGCCCAGAATATACCTCAATTGCACAGCAGGCTGAAGCTGATTTACGCGAATTGATGGCTATTCCTGAAGACTATGCGGTGTTATTTTTACAGGGTGGTGCATCAAGTCAGTTTTCAATGATTCCAATGAATTTATTACGTGGCAAAACCAAGGCCGATTATTTTAATACCGGCGCTTGGTCAAAAAAAGCCATTACTGAAGCTAAAAAATACTGTGACGTCAATATTGTCAGTGATTCAAGTGATAATAATTGCACCACGATTGCAGACAAATCAACGTGGCAGTTTTCAGCTGATGCCGCCTATGTGCATTACACAGTTAATGAAACAATTCACGGTCTTGAGTTTGATGATATCCCAGATACAGGCGATATTCCTTTAGTGGCTGATTTATCGTCAACTATCTTATCTCGACCTATTGATGTCAGTCGTTTTGGCTTGATTTACGCGGGTGCTCAAAAAAATATTGGTCCAGCAGGTTTATGCCTAGTGATTGTCCGCCGCGATTTAATAGGTAATACCGTCGACAATACACCTACCATGTTTGATTATCAGGTTCATGATAATAATAATTCGATGTATAACACACCGGCAACGTATAGCTGGTATTTGGCCGGTTTAGTATTTTCTTGGTTAAAACAGCAGGGCGGTTTAACTGCAATGGCTGAAATAAATCAACGTAAACAAGAAAAGCTGTATCAAGCGATTGATAGTAGTAGTTTTTATAAAAATCCCGTAGAGTCACATTATCGCTCATGGATGAATATTCCTTTTACCTTAGTCAATGGTAAGCTTGATACTCAATTCTTGGCAGAGGCAAAACAAGCTGGTTTGTTAACCTTAAAAGGTCATAAAACCGTTGGTGGAATGCGAGCAAGTATTTATAATGCAATGCCAGAAGCGGGTGTAGATGCATTAATAGCATTTATGTCTGAATTTGAACACAAACACGGTTAATAACGATGAGTGAACTAGAAGACCTACAGTCTGTTCGTAAGCAAATCGATGACACAGATAAGCAGATACAGAGTTTATTGAATAAACGTACTGCTATGGCTGAAGAAGTGGCGCGTATAAAAATTGCTAATGGTGAACAAGTTAGTGATTTTTATCGTCCAGAACGAGAAGCGATGGTGCTACGTCAGGTTATTGAACGTAATGAAGGTCCTTTAAAAGATAAAGAAATAGCACGTTTGTTTCGCGAAATCATGTCAGCTTGCCTTGCTGCAGAAAAACCCTTACAAGTAGCTTATTTAGGACCTGAGGGGTCATTTACTCAAGCAGCGGCATTAAAACAATTTGGCGGTTCAGTTCAATTGCAGTCAATGGCCACAATTGCCGATGTGTTTCATGCTGTTGAAATGGCTAATACCAGTTATGGTGTGGTGCCAGTTGAAAACTCAACAGAAGGTATGGTGTCTCATACCTTAGATCGCTTTATCAATACACCATTAAAAATCAATGGTGAAGTATCACTTCGTATTCATCATTACTTATTAAGTAAATCAACTAAATTAAGTGATATCAATACGATATATGCACATCCTCAGGCTTTAGCTCAGTGTAAAAACTGGTTAAGTGAGCATATGCCAAAGTGTGAGTTATTGTCGGTTAGTAGTAATTCTGAAGCCGCTAAAAAAGTCAGTTCAGAACCGACTGCTGCTGCCATTGCAGGTAATCGTGCTGCTGAAATATATGATTTGTCTATTCTTGCTAGTAATATTGAAGATGAAGCAGATAATACAACGCGGTTTTTAGTGATTGGTGCACAGGATGTAGGCCCTTCAGGTGAAGATAAAACAGCTTTATTAGTGTCGACTAAAAATAAACCGGGTGCATTACAAGTATTACTTAAACCCTTAGCTGATAGTGGTATCAGCATGACGCGTATTGAATCTCGTCCATCACGTAAAGGGATATGGGAGTATGTGTTTTTCATCGATATTGAAGGTCACTGCCAAGATCAGGCTGTGGCTGAAGCACTTAATTTATTAGAACAAGAATCTTCAATGTGTCGTGTACTAGGTTCATATCCTAAGGCTGTATTGTAATGAAATTGATTTTAGCTAATCCGCGAGGTTTCTGTGCCGGTGTAGATCGTGCTATTGAAATTGTTGAGCGTGCTTTAGAGCTCTTTGGTGCACCAATATACGTTCGTCACGAAGTTGTACATAATCGTTATGTGGTTGATGGTTTACGTGATAAGGGCGCTATTTTTATTGAAGAACTAGCCGATGTGCCTGATGATAGTACACTGATATTTAGTGCTCATGGCGTATCTAAAAAAGTTCAAGCTGAAGGCAAGCAGCGCGGTTTAAAAGTCTTTGATGCTACCTGCCCCTTAGTGACTAAAGTGCATATGGAAGTGGCAAGATACGAAAAGCAAGGTCGTGAATGTGTTTTGATTGGTCATGCAGGTCATCCTGAAGTCGAAGGTACTATGGGGCAATATACGTCTACACAGGGAGGCATGTACCTCGTTGAAACTGCTGAAGATGTAGCGACACTGAAAGTAAAAAAACCAGATGAATTGGCCTTTGTTACTCAAACAACATTATCAGTTGATGATGCATCTATTGTCATTGATGCACTAAGAAAATATTTCCCCAACATCAGTGGTCCGCGTAAAGATGATATTTGTTACGCCACACAAAATCGTCAAGATGCAGTCAAAAACTTAGCTAAACAATGTGACTTGGTATTGGTTGTTGGGTCTAAAAATAGCTCTAATTCCAATCGCTTACGAGAGCTTTCTAATAAACTAGATACACCTTCATTTTTAATTGATGATGCAGGTGATATTGACCCAGAATGGTTAATAGGTAAACAGTCTATCGGTGTAACAGCAGGTGCTTCTGCCCCTGAAATATTAGTACAGAATGTGGTCAATCGATTAAAATCGCTCGGTGTTTTGCAAGCAGCTGAAGACGAGGGACAACGTGAAACGGTAGAGTTTTCACTACCAAAAGAATTGAAAATCGATATCTCAGGGCTATCAAACTAGATTTTATTATGCCATTTCTGCCTGTATTGTTATGGACTGATATTTTAATTTACCTGCTACTGTCTGTTGTTGTTGCAAGTTTTATCTACACACGTCGCCGGCCCCATTTAATCGCACCTTGGCAATACGTTTTACAAAAGAAGCGTGGTGTTATTTCTATAATGGTGCTGCTCTGTTATGTCATTATTGGCGTCATGGACTCAGTACATTTTCGCCTCGCTTTACCAGACAGTGCTCAAGATGACTCACAGCATTACTCAACTGAAGTCATCACCGTCCTTGATTTAGCTGTTCTGCCATTACGACAGCAAGTCGAAAAAACCTACTCAGCCCCGTTTGCAACACGATTATTCATGCGTGAGATGCAGCCGTCTGAATCAGGAACGGTTGTTTTTGATTATGCTAAATTACGTTTTGCTGGAAATCATTTAGCAGATGAGCAAGATAAGTGGCGAGATATTCAGCAGATGGTAATATGGTCGTCCCTTATCGCGTTAGTTGCCTGGCTATTCGTTTTATCATTGCTTATTTTAGCGTTGCTTAAGAGGCAGCATCAAAAATTAAAAATCATAGTGATTGATTTGATAACAGGGCAGTCAGCATATCCACTGAGAACCGTGTTATTAATGCTGTTTCTGTTATTTCTCTTGTCATTTAATCTGATCGCGCTAAGTTCAAATTATCATGTATTAGGCACAGATAAAGTCGGCCAAGATGTCTTATATCAAGCATTAAAAAGTATCCGTACTGGCTTGGTTATTGGTACATTAACCACCTTAGTGATGCTGCCTCTTGCTCTGTTTATGGGTATTGCAGCAGGTTATTTTAAAGGCTGGATAGATGACCTTATTCAATATATATATACCACTTTAAATTCAATTCCAGGCGTTCTACTCATCGCTGCTGCTGTGTTGATGTTGCAGGTGTATATGAATAATAACCCAGATAGTTTTGCCACTATTGCGGAACGTGCTGATATGCGTTTATTATTTTTATGCATCATCCTAGGTTTAACCAGTTGGACCGGCTTATGTCGGATCTTACGTGGCGAAACATTAAAGTTACGTGAATCTGAATATGTATTAGCATCGCGAGCGCTTGGTGCTAGTGGATTAACCATTTTACATCGTCATATTTTACCTAATCTGATGCATATAGTGATGATTGCCATTGTCCTAGATTTCAGTGGTTTGGTGCTTGCTGAAGCGGTACTGTCCTATGTCGGTGTAGGTGTTGACCCGTCAATGATTAGTTGGGGCAATATGATCAATAGTGCTCGACTTGAAATGGCCAGAGATCCTATTGTTTGGTGGTCATTAACGGCCGCTTTTTTGTCGATGTTTGTGCTTGTACTGGCTGCTAATCTGTTTGCTGATGTAGTACGTGATGCCTTTGATCCACGGATGCAGGCATCAGTATGAATGCACCATTACTACATGTCACAGGCTTGAAAACATGGATAGGTAAACAAGAACAGCCATTACGAGCAGTAGATGGTGTTGATTTCACACTTCAGCGCGGAGAGACTTTTGCACTTCTAGGTGAGTCAGGCTGTGGGAAATCAATGACGGCCTTATCATTATTAGGTCTTCATCCTCAGCCTGTTAGCAGGATTGTTGCAGGCAAAGTAAAGCTTGCAGGTGAAGATTTACTGAGTCTTTCCGAAGCTCAAATGCAGACAATTCGGGGCCGACGCATTGCGATGATCTTTCAGGAACCGCAGAGTTCATTAAACCCTGTATTGTCTGTTGGTGAGCAAATCAGTGAAAGTTTGCAACTGCATTTCAATCTGGATAAACAAGCCTGTCATCAGCGTGTGATTGAATTAATTGAATCCGTTGGTATTCCTGATCCTCTGCAACGCATAAAAGAATATCCTCATCAGCTATCTGGTGGTATGAAACAACGTGTGATGATTGCAATGGCACTTGCCGGTGAGCCTGAGTTATTAATTGCCGATGAGCCGACAACTGCTTTAGATGTAACGATTCAAGCTCAAATTTTAGATTTGCTGAAAAAGATTCAACAAGACACTGGTATGGCCATATTATTAATCAGTCATGATCTGGCCGTTGTGGCACAAATGGCGGATCACATTGCTGTTATGTATGCTGGACAAATAGTAGAAACTGCCAGTCGCCAACAATTTTTTAAGCAACATCAACACCCTTATACGGATAAATTGTTTCAAGCATTACCATCAGAACAAAAACGTGAACAGCGTTTAACGGTCATAAAAGGCAATGTGCCCGTATTGACCCAAGAATTCAAAGGTTGTCGTTTTGTTGAACGCTGTGATCATGCTTGGGATCTGTGTCGAACGTCGCTACCGCAATGGCAAGAAAGTGAGGGCCATGGCGTACGCTGTCATTTATTTTCTGATGATGCTGATGTAGAACGCATAATGGTACCAACAACGCTACATTCATCACCATTGTCTGAAGTACTTCCAGCTGATAGAGATGTATTGACTGTGCGTAACTTAAAAGTTCATTTTCCAATTCGTAAAGGTTTGTTGCAGCGAATCGTCGGTCAAGTACGTGCTGTGGATGGACTCAGTTTATCACTTAAACAAGCTGAAACGGTTGCTCTGGTCGGTGAGTCCGGTTGTGGTAAAACCACGGTCGGTAAAGGTATATTACAATTAGTGCCTATTACTGATGGCGAAGTAAATTTTCAAGGGCATCAATTAAATGGCTTATCTGATCGCGCCTTAAAACCACATCGTTCCTCATTACAGATTGTCTTTCAAGATCCTTATTCCTCAATGAACCCTCGTATGACCGTTAAGCAAATTATTGCCGAGGGTATTTCTAAAAAGCAATTTGCCAAGGATCCACAAGCAAAAGAACACCGTATTGACGAATTATTACAGCGAGTAGGGCTACGAGCAGAAATTAAACATCGCTACCCACATGAATTCTCCGGTGGCCAGCGGCAACGAATTTGTATTGCACGTGCTCTAGCAGCTGAGCCTGATGTCATTATATGTGATGAGCCGACCAGTGCATTAGATGTATCAGTACAAGCTCAAATTCTCAATTTATTGCGTGAAATACAACATGAGTTTGGTTTGTCCTATTTATTTATTACTCATAATATTGCCGTAGTGAATTACTTGGCACATCGTGTTGCCGTAATGTATCTAGGACGAATTGTTGAGCAGGGCAGTCGCAATGACGTATTACATTCACCAAAGCATCCTTATACACAAGCCTTATTAGCCGCTGTACCCGATTTAGATTTAACAGCACAAAGTGAAATACTACGTTTAGAAGGTGAGTTACCATCCCCTGCTAATCCGCCACAAGGTTGTCACTTTCATCAGCGATGCCCTAATGTTATGCCACACTGTTTAGAAAGTTATCCTGAACAGTCACAGTTATCAGAATCTCACCAAGTGAGATGTTTTTTATATGAAGAGACACAATAATGGACCAACAAACACAAACTGAATTAGAAGCCGCTGCATTTCGTCGATTAACGGCTCACCTACGTGAGCGTACCGATGTGCAGAATATCGATTTAATGGAACTGGGTGGGTTTTGTCGTAATTGTTTAGCTAAGTGGTATATGGCTGCGGCAGAAGATAAAGGCCTAGATGTTAATTATGACCAAGCCAGAGAAACTATTTATGGTATGCCGTACAGCGAATGGAAAGATAAATATCAGCAGGGTCCTAAACGTTAAAGCTAATTAGCTTGATACGTGTTTAGTGGTCGTGTTTGTCACATAAACCTTGTAATTGTTGGGCTAAGGCTTTCAGATCAGTGCTGTCTTTTTCTTTTGGCTGAGACGTAGTGACTATTGATATCGTTGAGCGAATTTGCTGTAAATAATTACGGCAACAGCTACACATAAGAAAGTGGAAAAATAAGCCAATACGCTTTGTCAAAGGCACATCGCCTTCGATATAGTTGTTCACTTCCTCGGTAATGTCTTTACACTGATACATTCACTTATTGTCCTGATATTTGTCAATACTGTGGTGTAATGTTGTACGCGCTCTATGTAACAATACACGAACATTAGACGCAGACACATCTAAAATGTTACAAATCTCATCCATTTTAATGCCTTCCATATCATACATAGTGAGGGCAGCACGTTGCAGGGCAGGGAGTTGCTGGAATGAATGTTCTATAATGGATTGTAATTGATCATTGGCAAGTAGTGCCTCAGGAGTACCTTCTTCCCAGGGTGAAACGTTATCAATTCGGTGGCCAGTGTGATCAAATTTATCAGCAGGGACTGACTCCCAACCCTCATCTAAGGACACCATTCGGTTTTCTCTGCGCACACGACTTTTGGCACCATTACTAACAATATGGAGTAACCATGTCTTGAGTTTGGAGCGTTGTTCAAATTTAGGTAAGGCTTTAATAGCAGAAATCCATGCTTCTTGCACCACTTCATCGGCAAAAGCATCACCCACAATAGCGCGAGCAATAGATAACATAATGTTATGGTATTCAGAAACTACGTATTCAAAGGCCGATTGATCACCATCAATTAGCTTTAAAATTAAAGTCCGTTCATCTTCGAATAGTGAATTAGATTTTTTTTTCATCATCTTTGTAACAAAATGGATTTATGTCAGTCTATGTTAGCAAGCTTGGTCTGTTTGACCAGTCGTTTACTCTACACAACAATTTAAACTATAGGAAATTATTATGTCTATTACTACTAACAAAAAAACAATTGCATTAGCTGCTGGTGTGGCAATGACTGCAGGTCTTGCTTTATCACCAACACTAGCAAGTGCAGATACTGCTAATCCATTCGCTTCTACAGAATTGTCTAGTGGTTATATGCAACTTGCAGAAGGAAAATGCGGCGGCGAAATGAAAGGTGACCACGAAGCTAAATGTGGTGGCGAAATGAAAGAAAAAGCTGCAAAAATGAAAGAAGGCAAATGCGGCGAAGCTAAATGTGGTGGCGAGATGAAAGAAAAAGCTGCAAAAATGAAAGAAGGCAAATGCGGCGAAGCTAAATGTGGCGCCGAGATGAAAGAAAAAGCTGAAAAAATGAAAGAAGGCAAATGTGGCGAAGCTAAATGCGGCGGCGACATGAAAGACAAAGCTGCAAAAATGAAAGAAGGCAAATGCGGTGAAGCTAAATGTGGTGGCGACATGAAAGAAAAAGCCGAAAAAATGAAAGAAGGCAAATGTGGTGAAGCTAAATGTGGTGCAAATAAATAAAGCATCATTCCATATGAGCTAGATTGTATAGAGGGGCTCTACGGGGCCCCTTTTTATTCTGGTCACTTGTATTAATTGTTTTCACTCACGAGAACTATTAATACAAGTATCCACCATTAGGAGAGCACCATGTTTATATGCAAAATTGCCAATACACTGCAAAAGCTACTAAATAAAACCAGAGCCTTGGATTTTTTAGCGCCATTAGCACTACGACTTTATTTAGTACCTATTTTTTGGATGGCAGCCAATAATAAATGGAACCCTTTTGATGCAGACAGCTCACTTGATGGTGTCATTGCCTGGTTTGGAGAAGGCGGTTTAAACTTACCTTTTCCAGAACTGATGGCTTATATGGCATGGGGGGCAGAATATTTTGGGGCGATTTTATTGTTATTAGGTCTTGCTGTACGTTGGGTATCACTACCTTTAATGATCACCATGATTGTCGCTGCCTTAACGGTTCACATAGATAACGGTTGGTTAGCGATTGCTGAACCTAGCGCTCAACTTGATGCGGCTCGTTCATTATTACAACAATATGGTAATTACGACTGGTTAACTCAAAATGGTAGTTTTGTTATTTTGAATAACGGTATTGAGTTTGCAACAACGTATTTCATTATGTTGTTAGCACTGTTTTTCATTGGTGCTGGAAAATTTGTCAGTATGGATTATTGGCTAGCAAAAAAATTCTCTAATTGTTAACAGGAGTACGCCATGTATATCGGCAAAAAAAGACCTGGTGACGAACTAGCTGCAAGTGAGATCACCGATCATCAGCTTTATTTAAATCGTCGACAATTCTTAAATGGGTCGGCTACAGTTGCTACAGCTAGCCTATTACCATTATCGATGGTCAATGCAGAAACAAGGCCTGAGCCGACTTTTATGGATTTAAAACAAAGTCAGTATTCAAGCGATGATGACTTAACTAGCTATGATTCGGTGACAAGCTACAATAATTTTTATGAGTTTGGCACTGATAAGGCATCACCTGCCATCTTGGCTACAGAGTTTCCAGATAAGTCGAAACCTTGGCGAGTAACCATTGAAGGGGAGTGTGACAAACCCGGTGAATATGATTATGACGATCTGATTAGACCCTTCACTCTGGAAGAACGTATTTATCGTTTTCGTTGTGTTGAAGGCTGGTCGATGGTGATCCCTTGGGTCGGCTTTCCATTAGCGGATTTAATTAAACGTGCTCAACCTAATTCGCGTGCAAAATATGTTGAATTCACCACTTTGTATGACCCCGAGCAAATGCCTGGTCAACGACGTCAGGTTTTAGACTGGCCTTACACTGAAGGTTTGCGTATCGATGAAGCAATGAATCCACTAACATTATTGTCAGTTGGTTTATATGGTCAAGAATTACTTGGCCAAAATGGAGCACCTATTCGCCTTGTTGTACCATGGAAATACGGCTTTAAAAGTATCAAATCAATTGTGACTATTCGTTTTGTTGAAAGCCTGCCACAGTCCGCATGGATGAAGGCGGGGCCAAAAGAGTATGGTTTTTATTCTAATGTGAACCCAGACGTTGATCACCCACGTTGGAGTCAAAGTCGCGAGCGTCGTCTTGGTGAGTTTCTTAAACGGAAAACAGAACTGTTTAATGGTTATGGTGAACAGGTCGCCGGTTTGTATACGGGTATGGATTTAACTAAAAATTACTAAAGCTTACAGCCGCAGCCGTAATCATTAAAAGTGCACAAAATAATTTTCGTCATCCTCGCGTATGCGGGGATCCATTGCCTTAGATCTAGCAATAATCGTTGGATTACCGCATAGGCGGGCATGACGGACGGTTGTAAAATCATATTTTTTCTACAAATTGATTAATTGGGACTATGTCTAAAATTAAAACTATTTTATTTATAGCGAGTTTGTTTCCTGCTATTTGGCTGACTTATGCCTTATTAACAGATCAATTAGGTGCCAACCCGATTGAGGCCATTACCCGTGAAACGGGCTTATGGGCCTTACGTTTTCTATGGTTAACCTTATTAATCACACCATTACGATGGTTAACGGGCTGGAATCAATTAGTCTCGCTGCGGCGTATGTTAGGTTTGTATGTGTTTTTCTATGCCTTATTACATATGCTGTTATATCTATGGTTAGATCAATTTTTTGATGTCACAGAAATTATCAAAGACATTATTAAACGGCCTTTTATAACGATTGGTTTTTTTACCTTTACGGCATTGATTCCATTAGTCATTACCTCAAACAATAGGATGGTAAAACGTTTAGGCGGTAAAGCATGGAAAAAACTGCATCGTTTGACTTATTTTATCGCCATAGCAAGTTCAGTCCATTTTTATATGTTGGTTAAACAAGATAAATCAGAGCCTTTGTTTTATATATCAATACTTGTTGTATTGTTAGCTGTACGTTTGTACCGATATTATAAAAAGAGGTGCACAATGGCTGTTTCTCTGAGTTGAGCAACATATTTATGATGAAATCGTAGCTGAAATAAGTCAAAAACTGTTACAATAGCCCGCTATTTATGACGTTAAGATTTGCGAAGGTATTTATGACTGATTTTGTTGATAATGATCCACAAGAAACTCAAGAGTGGTTGGATGCTTTAGAGTCCATGATCGAAGTTGAAGGCGATGGCAAAGCACATTATGTCTTAGAAAAACTCATCGATATGGCTCGCCGTAGCGGCGTTAACCTTCCATATAGCTCAAATACAGCTTATGTGAATACAATTCCGGTTGATCAACAAGAACGCATCACCGGCGACCAAGATATTGAGCATAAAATTCGCTCATACATTCGTTGGAATGCGATGGCAATGGTTAATAAAGCAAACCTAAAACCAGGTGCTGTTGGCGGACATATTGCGAGCTTTGCTTCATCTGCAACGATGTATGATGTTGGTTTTAATCACTTCTTTAAAGGTGATAACCATGGTAACGGTGCTGACTTGGTCTTTTTTCAAGGTCATATTTCCCCAGGTATCTATGCTCGCTCATTCCTTGAAGGTCGCTTATCAGAAGATCAATTAAACAATTTCCGTTTTGAAGCCGGTGGTAAGGGACTCTCTTCTTATCCGCATCCTTGGTTAATGCCAGATTACTGGCAGTTTCCAACCGTATCAATGGGTTTAGGTCCTATTCTTGCGATTTACCAAGCACGTTTCATGAAGTATATGGAACATCGTGATATGGCTAAAACAGAAGGACGAAATGTCTGGGCCTATCTTGGTGATGGTGAGATGGATGAGCCGGAGTCTTTAGGGGCTATTACATTAGCGGGTCGTGAAAAATTAGATAATTTGAACTTTGTTATCAACTGTAATTTACAGCGTTTAGATGGCCCAGTACGTGGTAACGGTAAGATCATTCAAGAACTTGAAGCGATTTTCCGTGGTGCCGGCTGGAATGTTATTAAAGTTATCTGGGGCTCAGAATGGGATCAACTTCTTGCCAAAGATAAAAATGGCTTATTACTTAAACGTATGGAAGAAGTCGTTGATGGTGAGTTCCAAAACTACAAAGCGAAAGATGGTGCCTTTGTACGTGAACATTTCTTCGGCAAATATCCTGAGCTATTAGAGATGGTTTCAGATATGACCGATGAAGATATCTGGAAATTAAGTCGTGGTGGTCATGACCCACGTAAAGTTTATGCAGCTTACAAACAAGCAACAGATCATATTGGTCAACCTACAGTAATCTTAGCTAAAACAGTTAAAGGTTATGGTATGGGTGATGCAGGTGAAGCACAAAACACAACCCATTCTCAAAAGAGCTTAGGTGTGGAACAAATGAAAGTGTTCCGTGATCGTTTTAATCTTCCTGTTTCTGATGAAGATATTGAAGATATTCCTTACCTTACCTTTGATGCTGACAGTGCTGAGCAAAAATACTTATTAGCACGCCGTGAAGAACTGGGTGGTTTCTTACCTAAACGTAATCACAATGCACCTGCATTAAAAACACCGGACTTAAGTATTTTTAATGCCTTGTTGAAATCAACTGGTGATCGTGAAATCTCAACAACGATGGCATTTGTGCGAATTTTGACTGCCTTAATTCGTGATAAAGCGGTAGGTCAAAACATTGTACCCATTGTGCCGGATGAGGCACGTACTTTCGGTATGGAAGGTTTATTCCGCTCATTTGGTATCTATTCTTCATCAGGTCAATTATACGAACCAGAAGATTCTGGCAAAGTAATGTGGTATCGCGAAGATGAAAAAGGTCAAATCTTACAAGAAGGTATTAATGAAGCCGGTGCAATGGCTGAGTGGGTATCAGCTTCAACAGCGTATTCAAACTACAATGTAAATATGGTGCCATTCTATATTTATTACTCTATGTTTGGTTTCCAACGTATTGGCGATTTGGCTTGGCTTGCAGGTGATATTCAAGCGAAAGGTTTCTTGGTCGGTGCAACAGCAGGTCGTACCTCACTTAATGGTGAAGGTTTACAACATCAAGATGGTCACAGCTTGATTCAAGCGGGCACGATTCCAAACTGTGTCAGTTATGACCCAACCTATGCTTATGAAATGGCCGTGATTATTCATGACGGTTTCCGTCGCATGTATGAAGATCAAGAAAGCGTGTTCTATTACATTACCGCGATGAATGAAAACTACACCCATCCTGAAATGCCAAAAGGTGTTGAAGAGGGTATTCTTAAAGGAATGTACCAACTTAAATCTGGTGGTAAACACAAACTTAAAGCACAACTTTTGGGTAGTGGTACTATCTTGCGTGAAGTTGAAGCAGCTGCTGAATTACTAGAAAAAGACTGGAAAGTATCTGCTAATGTTTGGAGTGCAACAAGCATTAACGAATTAGCCAGAGATGGCCAAGCTGTTGAACGTTATAACCGCTCGCACCCAGAAGCTGATAAAAAACAAAGCTATGTGGCTGAATGTTTAGCTGATCAAAAAGGTGTTGTTGTTGCAGCTACTGATTATATTCGTCAGTACGCAGAGCAAATTCGTCCTTGGATTAAATCAGCGTATACGGTATTAGGTACAGATGGTTTTGGTCGCTCAGATACACGTGAAACATTACGTAGCTTCTTTGAAGTGGATCGTTACCATGTGGTGGTTGCAACATTGAATACCTTAGCTGATGAAGGTGAGATTGGCTATGATGTTGTCACTAAAGCAATCAAAAAATATAACATCGATAGCGATGCATTAAACCCCGTTAAAGCATAATTAAAGGCTAGGCATATAAGATGGCAGATTTAATAGAATTAGTAGTACCTGATATTGGCGACTTTGATGAAGTTGAAATCATCGAGGTATTGGTTGCTGTAGGTGATACAGTCGAAGAAAACCAAGATATTATTACCCTTGAGTCAGATAAAGCTGCGATGGAAATTCCTTCATCACAAGCAGGTATTATCAAAGAACTCAAAGTATCGGTGGGTGATAAAGTCAAACAAGGTTCTGTTATTGCACTTCTTGAAGCGGGCGATGGTGCTCAAGCTGCACCTGTTGCTGACGTTAAAACTGCAGTAGCACCGACAGTTGCTGCACCAGCATCAACGCCAGTTGCTGAAGTTAAAGCGGAACTGGTTGAAATAGCTCCTTTTGCTCCTGATAATAAAGCAGGTGTAAAACATGCTCATGCTTCGCCATCAGTGCGTCAATTTGCTCGTGAATTAGGGGTAACATTGACTCTTGTTAGTGGTAGTGGTGATAAAGGACGTATTACTAAAGCAGATGTACAAAACTTTGTTAAACAAAAAGTGAATGCACCTGCGGTAGCGGCTACAGGTGGCTCAGCTATTCCGCCAGTACCCGTTGGTAATTATGAAAAATTTGGTGATATAGAGAGTACTGATTTATCTCGCATTAAGAAGATCTCAGGTAAACATCTCCATGCATGTTGGTTAAATATCCCACATGTTACTCAATTTGATGAAGCTGATATTACTGAGCTAGAAAAATTCAGAAAAGAAAACAAAGACAATGCAGCTAAACAAGGGGTCAACTTAACACCACTTGTTTTCATTATGAAAGCGGTTGTCGCTAGCTTGAAGTTATATCCTGAGTTAAATGCATCATTAAGTGAAGATAAAGAAAGCCTTATTATCAAGAAATACTACAATATTGGTATTGCCGTAGATACACCGAATGGTTTGATGGTGCCGGTGGTTAGAGATGTTGATAAAAAAGGCTTTATTGAATTGGCAGGTGAGTTGGGCGAGATCAGTGCTAGAGCACGAGATGGTGCTTTAACGGCTAAAGATTTACAAGGTGGAACATTCTCGATTTCAAGCTTAGGTGGCATCGGCGGAGGCCATTTCACACCTATTGTGAATGCGCCTGAAGTGGCAATTCTAGGTGTGGGTCGTCATAAAATGCAACCTGTTTGGAATGGCTCAGACTTTGTTCCTCGATTAATGCTGCCTTTGTCAGTATCTTACGATCACCGTGTTGTTGATGGTGCAATGGGTGCCCGATTTACTACGCATCTGAACAATATGTTATCTGATATTAGAAAGGTTCTACTATGAGTGTGATTGAAATAAAAGTACCTGATATTGGTGATTTTGACGAAGTAGAAATTATTGAAGTATTAGTCAGTGTTGGTGATGTGATTGAAGCTAACCAAGATGTCATTACTTTAGAATCAGATAAAGCGGCAATGGAAATTCCAACCACAACAGCTGGAACGGTTACAGCTATGAATGTGACTGTTGGTGATAAAGTTAAAGAAGGCAGTGTTATATTAACGCTTGAAACTGCTGCTGAAGCTGAAGCTGAAGCAGAGGCAGAGGCAGAGCCTGCTGTTGCGCCAAAAGAAGCTAAAGCAACGGCTAAAGTCGATACGGCAGCAGTTGTATCAACAAGCGCTGGCGATGCTGATTTACATGCAGAGGTACTTGTTTTAGGTTCTGGCCCTGGTGGTTATACTGCTGCTTTCCGTGCTGCAGATCTTGGACGTCAAGTAGTGATGATTGAACGCCATGCCAAAATTGGTGGTGTCTGTTTAAATGTTGGTTGTATTCCATCAAAAGCCTTATTACATACTGCTCAAGTCATTAATGAAGCAGCAAGTATGGAAGACCATGGTGTGACTTTTTCTAAACCAGAAGTTGATATCAGAAAAATTGAAAGCTGGAAAAATAGTATTGTCGATGGATTAACGGGCGGTTTAAAAGCACTGGCGAAACAACGTAAAGTGACTATTGTTCAAGGTGAAGCAAGTTTTGCTGGCACCAATACGATGACTGTAGAAACTGCTGATGGCACACAAACGATTTCGTTTGATAAATGTATTATTGCCGCAGGATCGCGCGTAAGCAAAGTGCCTGTATTCCCGAATGATGATCCTCGCATGATGGATTCAACAGATGCACTTGATTTAGCAGATGTACCAAAAAATATGCTGGTGATTGGTGGTGGTATTATCGGCCTAGAGATGGCTACTGTTTACCATGCTTTAGGCTCTAAAATCACAGTTGTTGAAATGCAAAGTGGTTTAATCCCTGGTGCGGACAAGGACATCGTCAAACCATTATTGAAAAAAGTACAAAAAGACTACGAAGCAATTTACCTTAATACCCGTGTCGCTAAAATTGAAGCACTGAAAAAAGGCCTTAAAGTCACATTTGAAGGACAAGATGTACCTGAAACAGCGACTTACGACAAAATCTTAGTCGCTGTTGGTCGTTCACCTAACGGTAAATTGATTAATGCTGAAGCGGCTGGTGTTGCTGTCGATGATTACGGCTTCATCAATGTCGATGCACAAATGACAACCAATGTGCCTCATATTTATGCGATTGGCGACATCGTTGGTCAACCGATGCTTGCTCATAAAGCGGTACATGAAGCTAAAGTAGCGGCAGAAGTTATTTCAGGCATTAAATCAGCCTTTGATCCAATGACGATTCCCTCTGTTGCCTATACCGATCCTGAGATTGCATGGATGGGTAAAACAGAAATAGAGGCTAAAGCAGAAGGACTTAATTACGTTAAAGGTGCATTCCCTTGGGCTGCATCAGGTCGTAGTTTAAGTATTGGCCGTAATGAAGGTCTGACTAAAGCATTATTTGATAAAGAAACAGGTCGAATCATCGGTGCCGGAATTGTCGGTACCAATGCAGGTGAATTGATTGCTGAAGCTGTTTTAGCACTTGAAATGGGTGCGGATGCAGAAGATATTGGCTTGACGATCCATCCTCACCCAACTTTATCTGAAACACTTGGTTTTGCAGCAGAAATGGCAGAGGGCAGTATTACTGACTTAATGCCACCACGTAAAACATTGCACTCGAAATAGCTACAAAGTGATGTTAATTATGTTGTCATCGTTGCGACAGCTGAGATCTATGGACTGTTCAAACATCCACTATCCATGGATTCCTGCTGTGGCGGGAATGACCCGATCATAATGGCTGAACCCATAATATCATTACGCCCGCCGCTAAAATGGGCGGGCGGTAAGCGTTGGCTGATTCCTAAGTTAGAAAAACTGTGGAAAAAACATTCTGATCGACGCTTAGTTGAGCCTTTTTGTGGCGGTTTATCTGTTGCATTAGGTTTGCAAGCTGAAAAAGCATTATTGAATGATGTTAATTTTGCTGTGATTAATTTTTATCAGCAAATACAGCAAGGTCTTAAACTGGACATTCCACTTGAAAATGATGAAGCCGCCTATTATCGCCACCGTACTGAATTTAACCAGTTAAATAAACAGGGTGGTGCTGATCATAAAGTGGCTCAATTATTCTACTATTTAAATCGGACAGGCTATAACGGTTTATGTCGTTTTAATAAATCGGGTGGTTATAACGTTCCTTTTGGTCGTTACAAAAAGATAAATTATCAAACCGATTTTGTTCATTATCAGTCGACATTGTCATCATGGGAATTTAGTAATAAAGACTTTGCTGAGCTAGATCTTGATGAAACTGACTTTATTTATGCCGATCCTCCCTACGATGTACCTTTTCATCAATATTCTCAGAGTGGTTTTAACTGGGATGATCAAGTTAGATTAGCAGAATGGCTGGCAAAACATAAAGGCCCCGTTGTTTTATCTAACCAAGCAACAGATCGCGTTATCGCTTTATATAAGCAATTAGGCTTTAAATTAAAGTATCTTGACGCGCCAAGAAGAATTAGTTGTAAAGCAAATGGTAGAAATCCAGTGAAAGAGCTTATTGCAACGCGTGGTATTTGATATAATTATTGATTACACAAACACTTATTAAAGATTTACAGGAAACAACACAAAATGTCTAAGGTCAATAAAGTCGTTCTAGCCTATTCAGGCGGTCTTGATACTTCTATTATTCTAAAATGGTTACAAGATACTTATGATTGTGAAGTGGTGACCTTTACTGCTGATATTGGTCAGGGTGAAGAAGTTGAACCTGCTCGTTTGAAAGCACAAGCGATGGGCATTAAAGAAATTTATATTGAAGATCTACGTGAAGAGTTTGCCCGTGATTATGTTTTCCCAATGTTTCGTGCCAATACTATTTACGAAGGTGAATATCTGCTAGGCACATCGATTGCTAGGCCTTTGATTGCTAAACGTCTGGTTGAAATTGCCAAAGAGGTTGGTGCTGAAGCTATTTCTCATGGCGCAACTGGTAAAGGTAATGACCAAGTTCGTTTTGAATTAGGTGCTTATGCATTGAGCCCTGAAATCCAAGTGATTGCACCATGGCGTGAATGGGATTTAAACTCTCGTCAAAGCCTATTAGATTATGCTGAAGAGCACGGTATTCCAGTTGAAATGAAGCGTGGTAAAAAATCACCTTATTCAATGGATGCTAATTTACTTCACATCTCATATGAAGGTGATATTTTAGAAGATCCATGGAATGAACCTGAAGATTCGATGTGGCGTTGGAGTGTTTCTCCTGAGAATGCCCCAGATGAAGCTACTTATATTGAGTTAAGTTACGAAAAAGGTGATATCGTTGCTATCGACGATAAAGCTATGTCAGCTGCTGAAGTAATGGAATATTTGAATAAAGTCGGTGGTGCTAACGGTGTCGGTCGTTTGGATATGGTAGAAAACCGTTATGTAGGCATGAAAGCACGTGGTTGTTATGAAACACCAGCAGGTACCATTATGATTCCTGCACATCGTGCAATAGAGTCGATTACTATTGATCGAGAAGTTGCTCATCTTAAAGATGAACTAATGCCTCGTTATGCAAGTTTGGTTTATAACGGCTACTGGTGGTCACCAGAACGTGAAATGTTGCAAGTTATGATAGATAAGTCACAACAAACAGTGAACGGAAAGGTTAGAATTAAACTTTATAAAGGTAATGTGGTTGTTGTTGGGCGTGCATCTGAGACAGATAGCCTATTTGACGAAGCTATTGCTACTTTTGAAGATGATGACGGTGCATATAATCAACAAGATGCCGAAGGTTTCATTAAACTAAATGCATTACGTTTACGGACTGCAGGTAGAAAAAAGTAGCGCAACACCTATCAAACTACTAAGGCAATACCATGGAATATAGCGAATACCAAGATCAAGCAGCTGAATATATGCGCTTGGCTCTACCGTTAATGAAAAAACATGGTATTGCAATGACGCCTGCAAATTATGCCGTTTGGTATGAATATGTTTCCGGTAATAATGTTGCTTTAAAAGATGCTGTAGATGATCATATCGACGATACAGGAACCTTAACTGATCAAGAAAGCCGTGATTTATACACACGCTTTTTTGACCGTGAAAAGGATCAAGCGGCATTACTTGAAATGCGCCAAGATCTCAAGCGTATCTTATCTGAAGTGCTTGGTTTTGTGGGCACAGGTGTTAGCACATCGAAAAATAGTGCGACTCATTTATTGACGGTGATAGATAAGATTCAGCCGGATATGACGCGAGAAGAGGTTTATGCTGTTACTCAAGAAGTGTTAGCTGAAGCTCGAATAGCAATGTCTAGCAGTGAGGTACTAACCGAACGTTTAAACTCGACCATGTCTGAAATGCAAGATATGAAAAAAGATCTGGATGAAGCTAAACGTGAAGCAAAAACAGATACACTAACAAAACTGGCTAACCGTAAAGCATTTGATATAGTACTTGAAAAAGCAACATCAGATGCTGATATCAGTGGTATTGAAGTTAGTATGATATTTGGTGATTTGGATCTATTTAAAAAAATCAATGATGCTCACGGGCATATAGTCGGCGATCAGGTACTAAAAGTAGTCGCTAATAGTCTCAAAGGAGCTGTCAAAGGACGGGACCTTGTTGCTCGCTATGGTGGTGAAGAATTTGCCATCATCTTGCTTAATACCAGTTTAGATAATGCAAAAAAAGTTGCCGAAAATATCCGTGCTGAAATAGCTGCAAAACGAATTCAAAGACGTGATAGTCGTGAATCACTCGGATCGATTACCATGTCATTTGGTGTAGCAAGATATTTCCCATCAGAAGGGCCAGAGAGTTTTTTACAGCGTGTCGATCGTGCATTATATATGTCTAAACGTAAAGGTCGAAATGCTGTTTCAGAGGCTCCACCTCCCGTCATATGAGTTTAAATTTAGTTCTAATAATGTGAGCTTGTTCACATTATTAGAACTAACTATGTTAGTGTCTATTTATGCGAGATACTACACGGCAATTTATTCGACACCCCACTGATATTCCACTTGAATTTAGTGTCGCCGGCACAGTAGAAAAAATCAATATTAAAGATGTTGGTACGGGTGGTTTGTGTTTTACCAGTAGTCATCAAGTGGCGACTGGTGAACAAATTCACATCATCATTCCTATTTGTAAGCCAGAATTTGATGCCCAAGGAATTGTACGTTGGTGTAAACCAACTGGCTCCACTTTTCTCATCGGTGTCGCTTTTCAACAAAAAGAAGTCAGCTTTGCTGTCCGTATGGTCGAACAAATTTGTCATATTGAAGATTTCCGAAGCCAACTTAATAAACAACAAGGTATTGATGTATCACGAGAGCAAGCTGCACAACAATGGATTAAACAGCATGGCCATACATTCCCTCAAATTTAGCTTGTTACTCTTTAACTGGGCTGCACAAGAGAAACCGTAATTAACACATCATAAGTAGATATTCTCCACTATAATGTCGCTTACTATTCTTTCCTGTTAATTAGGGCTACCACATTGTTAAGTTATCGCCATTCATACCACGCTGGAAATCACGCCGACGTGCTTAAGCATATTGTTCAAATTGAAATACTTGAACACATGATCAAAAAAGATAGCACCTTCGATTATATTGATACCCATGCAGGGGCTGGTTTATATAATTTGCAAAGTGAACATGCAACAAAACTGCAAGAATATACCCAGGGTATTGCTAAGTTAAGTCCTGAACAATGGCCAGAATTAGCAACTTACTTTGATATATTGGCCAAAAATAACAGCTCAGATCAGCACCGTTTCTATCCTGGATCACCTTTAATCGCAAGCTATTTTCTGCGTAAAAAAGACCGTGCTTGGTTATATGAATTACACCCAAAAGATGCTGAGCTGTTACTTAAAAATACCTCTAAAAGTCGTAATACTCGCGTGATGCGTGACGATGGTTTTAAGGGTCTTTTGTCTTTATTACCTCCTGTTTCACGTCGCGGACTTATATTGATTGATCCTTCTTACGAGATAAAAACCGATTATGGAAAAGTGTTTAGTGTTATCGACGACGCTTACAAAAAATTCCCTACAGGTACGTATGCACTTTGGTATCCTGTTGTTGACCGAATGACTATCGAACAATTAGAGCGTAAATTGATTCGTAGTGGTATAAAAAATATACAACGTTTTGAGCTGGGTATTAGAGCGGATCAGTTTGGTACTGGCATGTCAGCAAGTGGCATGATTGTGATTAATCCACCTTGGACCTTAATGGATAAAATGGCCACCGTATTGCCTAAACTTGTCACAACATTAGGTGGTGATGGCGCCTTTTATAAATGTCAACAATTGGTAGCGGAGTAAGTTACTTTGCATCATATAAGACAGTGTATTAAGGCATTTAACTACGTTAGGTCGTTGCAATGAAAAATTCAAATATTGAAACTATAGAGTTAAATGAAACTATCTTAAACACAATGCGTCGTTGTGTTCTTTTGCAACCACTTGAACAAGATGATTTTGATTTAATCATTAAAACATCCCATGTTGAACAGCTATCTGAAAATAGCATTTTATTTCAACAGGGCAGCCAGCTAACGGATATTTATTTATTGATTTCTGGTGGAATAAAATTGCAACGATTGGCGCCTAATGGTGATGAAAAAGTGATAGAGATAATTCGTCCAGGACAGACCTTTGCCGAAGCAGTACTCTTCTTAGGTGGTTCGCAATATCCAGTATCGGCTCTAACAGTTTCACCTTCCATTGTTGTTGCTATTAATGCGGATACTTATCTTAAGTTGCTAAACAGATCGAATATTTTATGCCGAAACTTATTGGGTAAATTAAGTCAACGACTACACTGGATGGTCAATGAAGTGGATCGTCTCACATTACATAATGCTACTTTCCGTTTAATTGATTACCTATTGAGTCATATTTCTGAAGACAAAAGTGATCGTACTGGGGTGACACTTGTTGCACCTAAACATGTTATTGCTTCACGATTATCAATCAAGCCAGAAACACTGTCTAGAACCTTAAAAGACCTTTCTAAGCAAGGTCTAATCAAATTAGATGGTACTCAAATTGAATTGCTTGACGTCAATAAGCTGCGTCAATTTATTTCTTTAGAAGATTGAGGTATAACAAACTTATTAATACAACCACTTACTTGATATAGGTCAATGACACATTGATTTATTGTCGATATACTTACTTTTGTAATTTTGTAAACTAGGAGATGTGTGATGAGAGAAACCTTTACTAAGGGCATGGCCCGCAATATTTACTACGGGGGAGGCGTGTTCTTCTTCTTAGTACTTATTGGGCTAACGGTGGATACTGTTAACAGGCTGCCCGCCACAGACAATAGAGAGAACCTGACGGAACAAGTTGCAGAAGGCAAGCGACTATGGGAAGTGAATAATTGTATTGGTTGTCATACTCTGCTAGGTGAAGGTGCCTATTTTGCACCTGAGTTAGCTAATGTTTATACCCGTTTTGGTGAAAGTACTGAAGCAATTAAAGCGTTTATTAAGTTTCGCCCTGTAGATGGTATTGAAGGTCGACGTAGCATGCCTCAATTCAATTTATCTGATGAAGAATTAGAACATCTTGCTCAGTTTTTGAAATATGTTGATGGTATTAAAACTGCCAGAGACTGGCCACCAAATGTACAAGGTTAAGGGGTAGATATTTATGAAATATGAATCACAAGGCATTGCAAAGCTATATTTTATAGCCGCAATTGCACTTTTTGTAGGACAAATCCTGTTTGGTGTCACCATGGGATTACAGTATGTGATGGGAGATTTTTTATTCCCTGAAATTCCATTTAATGTTGCTCGAATGGTGCATACAAACTTATTAATCGTTTGGTTATTATTTGGTTTTATGGGTTCAGCCTATTTTCTTGTTCCTGAAGAAGCTGAACGTGAACTCTATTCACCGATGCTTGCTAAGGTAATGTTTTGGATATTCCTTGCTGCAGGTGCATTGACTATCTTAGGTTATTTATTAGTTCCGTATGCTCGCTTAGCAGAACTTACCATGAATGACCTGCTGCCTACTATGGGACGAGAGTTCCTCGAGCAGCCAACCATTACTAAAATAGGTATTGTGATTGTTGCATTAGCCTTTATTTTTAATATTGGTATGACTATTCTTCAAGGTCGTAAAACAGTTATTAACCTGGTTCTATTAACAGGTCTAGTTGGTTTGGCTGTTTTCTTCTTATTCTCATTCTACAACCCTGACAACTTAGTATTAGATAAATACTTCTGGTGGTTTGTTGTTCACCTATGGGTAGAAGGTGTGTGGGAACTAATCATGGCATCGTTACTTGCTTATGTATTAATTAAAGTAACCGGTGTTGATCGTGAAGTTATTGAAAAATGGTTGTACATCATCATCGCAATGGCATTAATTTCTGGTTTAATCGGAACCGGACATCATTTCTTCTGGATTGGTGCCCCTGATTATTGGCAATGGCTGGGTTCAATATTCTCAGCATTAGAACCTATTCCATTCTTTATGATGACCTTGTTTGCATTTAATGTTGTTAATCAAAGACGCCGCGACCACCCTAATAAAGCAGCTGTTTTATGGGCGCTGGGTACGGCAGTAATGGCATTCTTAGGTGCAGGTGTATGGGGCTTCCTACACACATTAGCACCTGTTAACTTCTATACCCATGGTACGCAAATCACCGCGGCACATGGACATATGGCATTTTATGGTGCTTATGTAATGGTTGTATTAACAATGATTTCTTATTCTATGCCGTTAATGCGTGGCCAGAAAGCTGCCAATGAAACTGCACAGAAGATTGAAATAAAATCTTTTTGGACAATGACCTTATCGATGGTTGCTATAACATTGTTATTAACAGGTGCCGGCATTATGCAGGTTTACTTACAGCGTTATTCGTCCGATCCATTACCATTTATGGTAGTGCAAGATAAGTTAGCTACCTTCTACTGGTTACGTGAAGTAGCAGGACTAGCATTCCTTTCAGGACTATTTATGTATATCTATAGTTTCTTTGCCAAAGGAAAAGAAGTTGAAGACGTTGAGTAGAAATATTACTCATTAATAGTGTGATAAATATACCGCCTTAAAGGCGGTATATTTTTTTTGTAGAGGGCAAAAATGCTGGCTGTAGTGACACAGTAATTTTAGCCATCAGCGATGAAGAAATACAATCATTTGGCGATGATATTTAAATGTAGATAAGCCCAATTGACTAAGTCTTAAATAGCTCAATAAAGTAATAGCAATGATCTACCACAATGTTAAATAATACGCGCTATATTCTATTATTATTTTGCCATTATCAGATATAAGGAAAACCATGAACAAGTTTGTTTTTACTCGGGCAGTATTATTATTTATTGCTCCGCTGACTGTTGCAGCGGCTCAAGAACAAGAGTCTGCAGATAGTCTTTCAATGTCACATATGGTGGTGGTGGCAAATAAATCACCTAGACCAATACAAGATGTTGTTGGATCAGTTGTTAGCTTTACAGAAAGTGACATAGTTACCAATCAAGCAGAAGATTTTGACGATATATTACGTTTCCAGCCTAATATTAATATGGAATCAACAGGCAGCCGTTTTCAGTCATCAGCAATCAATATTAGAGGGATAGGTGGTAATAGAGTTGCCATCGAAGTAGATGGTATTGCATCAACAGATCAATTTGATGTGGGTTCTTATGCAAATAATGGCAGACTGCTACCAGAAGTTGATTTGATCAAACATGTAGAGATCCTTAATGGCCCAGCTTCAACCCTTTATGGTAGTGATGCTTTAGGCGGTGTCGTTGCTGTGACAACATGGGATCCTGCTGATTTAGTTTCGCAAACTTCTACTGATGATTTTTATAAACTACGCGTCGGCTATGAAGGTAAGAACCACAGTCAGGTTGCTAGTGGTTTAGCTGCATGGCAACAAGAAAATATTGGTGCATTAGTCTCGATTACTCATCGCCAGGGTAAGGGTATAAATAATGATGATTTTACAGATCTAGAACAAGATAAATTAGACTGGGAATCATATTCACTTTTTGCAAAAGCAACCTTTGCAATGGCGGCAAGTGATTTACTCACCTTAACTGTTCAGTCAGCTAAGCGTTCAATTGACTCTGAAAATGATGCGATGGCGAGTCAAGCGGCGAGAAAGTTTAGCAATAGTGAATTTATTACAGGTGATGATGAAATAGACATGACACGAGTAAGTTTGGAATACCAATTTACTACTGGGCTTACTTTATTCGAAGATAATGTGTTTAGAATGTATTACCTTGATAGTGAAACTGAGCAGAAAACTAGTGATTTACGTACATTGCTTTCTCCGCCAGTTAGAATAGATAGAAACTTCAATTATCAGCAAGAAATAGTAGGGGCCGAGTTTAATTCTTTTGCTCAATTAGGTCAGCACAGTCTTGTTATGGGAATCGATTTTAGCCAAACAACAACAGAAGAGCAACGTGATGGGGCTCAAACTACCCTTTCAACTGGCGCTGTTACAAACGTCGTGGCAGGTGAAACATTTCCACTTCGAGATTTCCCAATTAGTAAAACTGATGAATTAGGTGTTTTTATTCAAGATGAGATTGAGTTAAGTAGTAAATGGATACTCGTTCCAGCTTTACGGTTTGATTATTATCACCTCAAACCCTCTGCAGACTCACTTTATTTAAAAAATAATCCAAATTTCAATGTTGCATCTATTACTGAGACTGCATGGTCACCTAAATTCGGAATTTTACACCATTTTGATAACAATATAACGGCCTATGCTCAATACGTACGAGGATTCCGTACCGCTCCATATGATGATGTGAATACAAGCCTAAATATATCATCGCCTTGGGGAAATGCTAAAGCGCTTCCTAATCCAGATTTAAAGTCTGAACAATCAGATGGTTTTGAAATAGGCTTTAGACAAGGTAATGCAAGCACACATATTTCAGCAGCATTATTTTATACACGTTACCAAGACTTTATTGAGACAAAAGTTAACTTAGGTAAGGATCCATTAGACTCGACGACAACTTTATTTCAATCACGAAATCTAAATCGAGCTGAAATTTATGGTTTGGAATTTAGTTATATGACTGACTTACAAAGTTGGTCGAATAAGTTATCTGGATTTAATTTAACTACAAAACTTGCCGTAACCGAAGGTAATAACCTAGCAACAGATGAGCCTATTAATTCTATATCACCGGCTCAGGCCACAATTAATTTAGCTTGGCACAGTGCAGATGATAAATGGCAGCTTAATGTAGTTAATACACTTACTAAAGCAAAAACTCGTGTCGATGAATCAAGTTCTAGAGTTAGTTATTACAAGCCTGCAGGATATGGAGTTGTTGATTTTCTTGCCAACTATCAAGTAACTACAAATAGTGAAATACGCTTTGGTATTTTTAATGTAACTGATAAGCAATATTGGAATTGGCAGGATGTACGGAATTTAGGCAGTGAAGAGGTATTT
>Ga0105351_1000096_pt1 | contig 36450 bp, 32 predicted proteins | sample EN4Hudsemesocosm_FD_83662 | JGI IMG/M metagenome (GOLD analysis project Ga0105351, IMG submission 83662) | Methane-oxidizing microbial communities from mesocosms in the Hudson Canyon - EN4B Hudson Canyon | ecosystem: Environmental > Aquatic > Marine > Cold seeps | place: Hudson Canyon... | reverse complement strand
TTAATACTTTTAAAAAAGATGAAGCACTAGCAGAGCTTAAAAATCTGAATGAAACGACACAACATCTGTCCCAAACCATAGATGACTTTAGAAATTTTTTTAAAAGTAATAAAGTACAAAATGACTTTTCAGTGTTAAAGTTAATTAGAAAAAACCTTACTTTATTTGATGGAATGTTTAAAAATAGCAGAATTGATGTTATTTTTGAAAATGAAGAAGACATAATAATTACAAATTATGAAAATGAACTAACACAAGCACTGTTAAATATTTTTTATAATGCCAGAGATGCAATGGATGAACTAAAAGGAGATAAGTTTGTTTTTATTAATTTATCTAAAACTGAAAACAATATTGTAATACAAATAAAAGATAATGGAGGTGGCATACATAAAGATGCAATCACTAAAATCTTTGAGCCTTATTTCACAACAAAACATAACAGCCAAGGCACAGGTATTGGTTTATACATGACACATCAAATTATAGAAAAAAATATGAAAGGTTCTATTGAAGCTGCAAACGTCTTATTTACATATCAAAATGTTAAATATTTGGGTGCGCAATTTACAATCAAACTGCCTCTTTAAAAAATTTAAAATACAACAAGATAGCAAAAATTAAAACAATTTTTTAAATCTTGATTTATGACATAAAAATTTTACTTAAATTTAGATATAATCTTCGACTATGAAAAAGAACAATTTAATATTAATAGGTTTTATGGGCGTTGGAAAGGGTACAGTTGCGAGAGCACTTGTAGCTAAACATGATTTATTTGCAATTGACACAGATGATGTTATTGAAAGTCAAGAAAAAAGAAAGATTAAAGATATATTCAAAGATGAAGGTGAAGAATATTTCAGAAATCTGGAGCAAAAATGCGCAACTTGGCTGGAGAAAAGTGTAGATAATACGGTTATATCAACTGGTGGAGGATTTTACAAAAGAAAAAATCTAAATAACATTGGAACGGTTATTTATTTAAAATCTTCTTTTGACGGAATACTAAATCGAATTGGTAATTCTCCTAATGCACTTAAAAAGCTGAAAAAAAGACCACTTTTACAAGATATTGATGCTGCAAAAGAACTCTTTAACCAAAGAGTTCCTGAGTATGAAAATGTGGCTGATGCAATTGTAAATGTGGAAGATAAACATATTGATGATATTGTAAATGATATTATGAAAAAATGTAAGGTATAAAATGAAAATTATCAATACAAATGACACAAACTTTACAGAAGAGTTTAAATCGATTTTAGCACGTGCTAAGACAGATATTAAAAGTGTTTCAAAAATTGTCAATTCAATTATTGACGAAATTACGCAAGACGGAAATGAAGCGCTTAAAAAACATATCTCTAAATTTGATAACTGGACACCTTCATGTGATGATGAGTTGATGATTGACCAAGAAGATATGAAACAAGCTTATGCAAATATCGATGATGATTTGCGAAATGCGTTACATACAGCTTATGACAGAATTAAAAAATACCATGAAAAGCAATTACCTAAGTCATGGATAGATTTTGAAAAAAATGGAACCATTTTAGGACAAAAAGTGTCACCTGTTGACAGAGCAGGGTTGTATATCCCAGGAGGAAAAGCTGCTTATCCCAGTAGTTTACTAATGAACGCAATTCCAGCTATTGTTGCAGGTGTTGAAGAAATTGTTGTTTGTACTCCTACTCCTGATAATGAAGTTAACGAGTTATTACTTGCAGCTTGTCATATTTGTAATATTAAAAAAGCATATAAAGTTGGGGGTGCTAGTGCTATTGCTGCAATGGCTTATGGTACTAAAACAATTCCTAAAGTAGATGTGATTACAGGGCCTGGAAATATATTTGTAGCAACTGCTAAAAAATTAGTATTTGGAGAAGTAAACATTGATATGATTGCAGGTCCAAGTGAAATTGGTATTTTAAGTGACAGCAGTGCAAATCCAAACTACCTTGCAATTGATTTATTGTCTCAAGCAGAACATGATGAAATGGCAAGTTCTATTATGATAACAGTAGATGAAAATATTGCAATCCAAACAAGTATTGAAGTTGACAACTATTTGAAAACATTAAAAAGAAGTGAAATAGCTCAAAAATCAATAGATGATAGAGGTGTAATCATTGTTGCAAAATCAATGAATGAGGCAATTGATCTTATGAATGAAATTGCTCCTGAACACTTAGAAGTTATGACCAATAATGCGTTTGAACTTTTACCAAAAATAAAACACGCAGGGGCAATATTCTTAGGGGCTAATACTCCTGAACCAATTGGCGATTATATAGCTGGACCAAACCATACACTTCCAACAGGAAGTACCGCAAAATTTTTCAGTCCCTTAAATGTTGAAAACTTCATGAAGAAATCTTCTATTATAAGTTTTTCACAAGAAGCAATCAATGAGTTAGGTGAAGCATGTGCACTTTTAGCAGATACAGAAGGTTTAACTGCACATGCTCAATCAGTTAGAGTTCGATTAAATAAATAAAACAGAGGAAATTAACATGGCAAATAAGTACTTTTTTGAAGATGAAGATGATATTTTTACAGGAAGCCCAAAATCTAAGTATTTTGATATATCAAGACAAGCAAATGAAGAAATTGTTGCAGATGAAACAGACAAAATCGTTGAGAAATTAGCAGTTATGGAATTGTTACTTAGCAAAGATAAAGATGTTAACTATGATATTAATAGAGTTATTAAACAATATGTTTTTGAAAATGCAGATGAAGTTGAAGAGATGAAAAAAGGTTTATACATAGAATTTACAGGTGATATTGTTTGTAGACTTGATTCGTAAGGAACAACGTGAAAGAGTTATTAGAAGTAAAAGAACAAGTATTAGAATTTGTCAAAGAAATAGGTGATGAAAAGAGTTGTGAACTTTTTGGGCATTTAGCACAAGGTAAAATGTTACGATCAAAACTTATTTTAAAAATCGCTGGCGTAAATGAAAAATCTATTAAACTTTGTGCAGTTGTAGAGATGATTCATGCAGCTTCTTTATTACATGATGATGTTATTGATGATGCATACACAAGACGTGGACAACCAAGTGTTAATGCTATATATGATAATAAAACCTCAATTATGTTTGGAGATATTTTATATTCAAAAGCATTTACTGAGCTTTCCCAAATGGACAGAAAGGTTGCATATAACATAGCAAATGCAGTTACACTTCTTAGCGTTGGTGAGCTTTTAGATGTTGAACTTTCAAAATCTTTTAATAACTCATATGATAAATATCTGGACATGATATATAAAAAAACCGCTTCTTTAATTGAAGCCAGTGCTGCTAGTGCTGCAATATTAGCAGGGCTTGATGAAACGAAATATGCATTGTATGGAAAGAACTTGGGATTAGCATTTCAAATGATAGATGATATCTTGGATATTACGCAAGATAGTGATACATTAGGAAAACCTGCAATGTTGGATTTTGTAGAGGGTAAAGTTACCATTCCATACTTATTACTACATGAAAGAATAGAAAACAAAGAAGAACTTGAAGTTTTATATCAAAAAGAGTTATCAAGTGATGAATCTTCTTGGATAAAAAACAAAATGCTTGAGACGAAGGCTTTAGAAGATTCTATAAATCAAGCAAAACATCTTGGACTTGAGGCTATTACGAGTGTAAAAGATGAAAATAACGAATCTCTTGTGCAAATAATGCAAGCGATGATTGAAAGAGAATTTTAATGATATATTTAAGTATAAGTTTTACTCACAAAAATACAGATATTCAAACAAGAGAAAAATTGGCATTTGGGAATGATTTAGAAAAAGAGACTTTTTTAAAGAAAATCTTACTTGATGATGCTATTGAAGAAGCAGTTCTTCTGTCAACTTGTAACAGAGTTGAAATTATTACTTGTGTAACAAATGTTGAACTATCGCAAAATTTAATTTTACAAAAACTTTCAGAGTTTTCTACATTAAATTTTGACAACTTAATGGAAAGAGCTGATGTCTTTGATGGTAATTATGCAATACATCACCTTTTCTCTGTTGCTTCTTCACTTGACAGTTTGGTTGTTGGTGAAACACAAATTGTGGGACAATTAAAAGATGCCTTCAAATTTTCAATGTCAAAAAACTTCTGTAATCGAAAACTAGCTCGTGCTTTTCATTATTCATTTAAGTGTGCAGCTGGTGTTAGAACGGCTACTTCATTAGGAACGGGTTCTGTATCTGTAGCAAGTACCGCTGTTGCTAAAGCAAAAGAAATCTTCAAAAACAAAGGTGACGTAAGTGCTTTAGTAATAGGTGCAGGAGAAATGAGTGAACTGGCTATTAAACACTTATTAAAAGCTAATTTCAATGTTGTACTAACGAGCAGAAATGTTAAAAAAGCACAACTTCTAGCTTCTACCTTTGATGAAGAAATAACAGTTAAACCTTACGAAAATTTAACGAATATGTTAAATGAAATGGAAGTTATAGTAACAGCTACATCAGCACCTTATCCTATAATAAAAGAGGAAATGGTTAGTGTTTGTGACTTTAACCGATACTGGTTTGATGTAGCAGTTCCAAGAGATATTGAAGATATGGATATAGATAAACTTCATATATATGCTGTTGATGACTTACAAGATATTGTAAATGAAAATATGGCACTTAGAGCTGAGTCTGCTAAAAAAGCATATTCAATTGTAAGTAACATGTCAAAAGAATTTTTTGATTGGTTAAGAACACTTGGTGTTGAACCTGTATTAAAACATCTTCATCTAAATGGAGATGATATTATTAATCAAAAAATGCAAAAAGCCATTCAAAAAGGTTTTATTAATAAAAGTGATGAAGAAAATATAAGAAAACTTTGTCAGACAGTTATGGCAGAATTTTTACATCTTCCTTCTCGAAAACTAAAAGAAGTTTCAAAATCAATGGAAGGTGATATCGTTTTAGGCACTGTTCAAAATATATTTGGATTAAAAAGTGATACTCAAATGTTAAATAAATACAAGTGTGATCACGCAATGGAAGAAACAAATAATTAGGAAAATAAATGAAATTCAGTAGATTTTTTATACCAACAACAAAAGAAGTTCCAAAAGATGCAACCTTACCGTCTCATCAATATTTAGTTCGTGGTGGATTTGTGAATCAAATTGGAGCAGGAATTTATAATTATTTGCCATTAGGTAAAATAGTACTTGATAAAATTAGAGCGGTTGTAAAAGAAGAGATGGACAATGCACAAGCAAACGAAGTTCAGTTTGGATTTGTCACTCCTTTATCTTTATGGGAACAATCAGGTCGAGCGTCAACTATGGGACATGAACTGCTTAAGTTTAAAGATAGAAAACAAACGGGATATGTTCTCTCACCTACTAATGAAGAAACAGTTGTTGATTTAGTTAAAAATAGAATCACTTCATATAAAGACTTACCAATTAACTTGTATCAAATATATACAAAATTTAGAGATGAAGCACGACCTAGATTTGGTCTTATGAGAGGTCGCGAATTTTTAATGAAAGATGCCTATTCTTTTCATAGTTCACAAGAAGATTTAGTGCGTGAATTTCATGTAATGGAAGAAACTTACAAGAAAATATACACAAGACTTGGATTAGAATTTAGAGTAGTTGCAGCAGATTCTGGTGCTATTGGTGGAAGTGGATCTAAAGAGTTTATGGTATTAGCAAACTCAGGTGAAGATACAATTGTAGTTTGTCCTGATTGTGAATATGGTGCAAATATTGAAGCAGCTATTAGAAAACCTCTTCAAAGATCACCTTGGTATGAAAATACTGCATACGAAGCAAAAATGGAAAAAGTTGAAACAAAAGATATGAAAACAATAGAAGATGTTTCAAACTTTTTAAGTACTTCACAAGCACAATCAATCAAAGCAGTTATTAAAAAAGCCATTTATGAAGAATCAACAAAAACAGTAGTCTTTTTTATAAGAGGAAATGATGAGCTTGAAGAGACAAAAGCTTGTAATGCAGTAGAAGCATTAGAGCTTGTTGATGCGAATGAAGAGGACTTAATTGAAGCTTCTTTGGTATCTGGGTATTGTGGACCTTTTAATTTGCCAAGTGATGTTACCTTTATAGTTGATAAAGAAATTAAAGATGAGGTTGGATTGGTTTGTGGTGCAAATGAAGTAAACTTTCACTTTACAGGTACAGACTTATCAACACTAAAAGATGTTAAATATAAAGATTTAGTTTCAGTGCAAGAGGGTGATTTATGTTCTTGTTGTGGTGGAAAACTTCATTATACAAAAGGAATTGAAGCTGGACATATTTTTCAGTTGGGTACAAAATATTCTGAAGCAATGGATGCAAAATTTTTAGATGAAAATGGAAAAGCGAAACCTTTTATAATGGGATGTTATGGGATTGGTGTTTCAAGACTAGTGGCTGCTGTAATTGAACAAAACCATGATGATAAAGGGTGTATATGGACAAAAACAACAACACCTTTTATGGTAGATGTTATAGTATCAAGTGCGAAAAAAGAAGATGAATTAAATGCAGGAACTAAAATTTACGAAGATTTAAAAGCTGCTGGTATTGAAACAATCCTTGATGATAGATTAAAAGAAAGATTTGGTTTTAAAATGGGAGATTATGAGTTATTAGGTTTTCCATTTGCAGTAATCGTAGGTAAAAAACTTCAAGATGGTATCGTTGAAATTGTTGATAGAAAAACTTTGGAAAAAACTGAAGTATCAATTTCTAAAGTTACAGAAGAGTTATTAATACGTATTAACGCATAAATTTTAATTTTAATTTTAAAATTAAAAGGCTGTAAAGATTTGTCTTTACAGCCTTTTTTAATGCTTTAAATAATTCAAAGTATTATAAACTTAAGACATTAAGTGTTATAATTTTTTTAAATAATATATAGGAAAATAAATGCAAACAAATAGCGTACAAACGGTTTCAGATATGATTGGACTTTACTCAACAAATATAGCAATTGCAATAGTAATATTTTTTGTGGGTAAATGGGTGGTTAGTAAAATTACGGGTATCTTAGTAAAGTTAATGAGTAAACAAAAAAATGTTGATAATACATTATCAAATTTTTTAGAAGATGTAATTTATTATTTACTAATGGCAGTTGTGCTTTTAACAGCATTAGACCAATTAGGGATTGATACTACTTCATTTTTGGCTATTTTGGGGGCTGCTGGTTTAGCGATTGGCTTAGCACTTAAAGATTCTCTTTCAAACTTTGCTTCAGGTGTTATGATAATAATGTTTAGACCTTTTAAAATTGGCGATGTGGTAACAGCTGGTGGAGTTACAGGAAAAGTGATTGAGATACACCTGTTTAATACTGAATTTACAACACCCGATAATCAGAAAATTTTAGTGCCAAATGGTGCAATAACAGCAGGTGCAATTACAAATATAAACGCACATGATACAAGAAGAATTGATTTGGTTGTGGGTATTGGGTACGATGATGATATTAAAAAAGCTAAAGAGTTGTTAACATCAATTGTGAATGAAAATGAAAAAGTACTAAAAGATCCAGCGGTTACAGTTGCAGTCTCAGAACTAGCTGATAGTTCAGTAAATTTTGTTGTACGGCCTTGGGTTAATACTGCTGATTATTGGGATGTTAAATTTTCTTTAACAGAGGCTATTAAAACTAGGTTTGATGAAGAGGGTATTTCTATACCTTATCCACAAACGGATGTACATTTATATAAAATGAAAAAAGACAGCTAACATCGTACCTCTTCCTAATATACTCAAAGAAATCTTACAAGACTTAATCAAAATAGGTTCAAGGCCTGTTTTGGTTGGGGGATGTATAAGAGATTATTATCTTGGTAATATTTGTAAAGACTACGATATTGAAGTATATGATGTAAAATCACTGCACTGCTTAGAGTCAACATTAGAAAAGTTTGGTAAAGTAGTTCATGCAGGAAAAAGTTTTGGAGTTATTAAACTTCATTGCGAAAAGTTTGAATTTGACTTTGCATTACCTCGAACAGAAAAGAAAGTAGGTTTAGGGCATCAAGGTTTTGAAGTTACTACTAATGGGAATCTTGATTTTTGTGAAGCGAGTTTAAGACGAGATTTCACTATTAATGCTATGGGATATGACTTTAAAAATAAAAAATTGTTGGATCCTTTTAATGGTAGAATTGATTTAGAAGGTAAAATCTTAAGACACATTAAAGATGAAACTTTTGTGGAAGATCCTTTACGAGTATATAGAGCTGTTCAGTTTTGTGCTCGCCTTGAATTTTCTATGCATGAAAAGACATTTGAACTTTGCAAACAAATGGTATCAAAAAATGAACTTGAAGAGTTAGCCAGTGAGAGGATTTTTGAGGAGTTTAAAAAACTACTTTTAAAGGCAAAAAAACCCTCCATTGGATTTGAACTCATAAAAGAGTTGGGTATATTAAAATACTACCCACAGCTTGATGCTCTAATAGGGTGCGAACAAGATGGAGAATATCATCCAGAAGGAGATGTCTGGGTTCATACTTTGATGTGTTTGGATGAAATGGCTGGACTTCGTACGGGAGATGACTATAAAGACTTGTACTTAACTCTGGGTGTATTATGTCATGATTTTGGAAAACCACATACCAGTGAAATAAGAAACGGCAGGATTACTTCATACAATCACGAAAAAGAGGGTGTTGAACCAACAATTGAGTTTTTAAAACTCTTAACTAATGAAAAAAAACTAATAGAGAAAGTAATACCTCTTGTGCAATATCATTTAGCACCTTTTCAACTGTATTTACAAAACTCAAGTTTAAAAGCTATCAAAAGACTTGCAACTAAAGTGAATATAGAAGAACTTTGTATTGTATGTTTGGCTGACTGCAAAGGAAGAGATATTCCAAATAAAGAAAAATGTGATGAAGCAGTTTTATGGGTACTTAATAATGCAAAAGAGTTAAATGTACATAATGAAAAAATGCAATCTCTTGTAATGGGGCGTGATTTAATATCACTTGGAATTAAACCAGGAGCTGTATTTAAAGATATACTTGAATTTTCATATGAACTTCAAATTGAAAATGAAGAATTTTCAAAACAAGAACTAATAGAAAAAATCACAAAAAAGTTTATGGTTGTATAATTGTATTTTTGCTTCCATTAGCAGAACTGTAAATAACAACATCATATTTTTTTGCATAATATTTCATAAGTAATCTTTGTAATACTGGCTGTGTTGAAGGAGTAAACCACGCATTATTTGAAGTAGCTATCATATATTTAGTTTCTCCTATGTTTTCAAAAATTTCATCAGTAGTTGCCTCATAACAAATTGCATTTCTAAAACTTATTCCTTTGATATTAAAGTTGGTAGGTTCTTTGGCTTTTTCATAATCTTTTGCACCATTATAAAATATATCGTTAATAAAATTTCTAATTTTTTCAGGAAGCGGGACTGCTTCTCCAAAAGGTACCAAAACTACTTTATGTGCCACTTCAACTTTTTGTTGCGAAAAATGATATGTCGAATTGTGATACAAACCATCTTTTTTATATAAACTGCCCGTCACAATATCAATATTTTTAGATTTATTTTTAAGTATTTCTAAAAGTTCTTCATTATTGTTTAATATAGTAGGAAAAGAAGTTTCGGGTAAAATAATTAAATCATATTTGTTTTGAATTGCCTTATTGATTAAATCTAAGTTTTTAGAGATTAACTCATTTCTATATTTTTTTTCCCATTTAATAAATTGATTAACATTTAGTTGTGGCATATTAATTTTTAACAAAGGTTTTGAAATTGTACTTGTTGGTAATAGATAAAATGAGATAACCAATGGAATCCAAAAAATATATTTATATTTGTTTAATAAAATCATAGCTAAAAGAATCAAAGCAAAATCAAGTTTGGTAATACCTAAATAAGAGTCAACAAATAATAACTCTGGTTTAAGCCAATTAAACCCAAAGGGTTCTAAAAATGTGAATGCAAAAAAAATAAAAGCTCTTGTATAAATAGAATTACCAAAAAGCGAAAAACAATAAAATATGATCCCATAAATTAAACCAACACCTAATATAACAAGGGGGATGAGATAATATAAATCATAATATTGAAAACTTAAACAAAGCCACCAACACCAAAATACACCAATAAAAAAACCAGTATAAAAGAGTGATTTTTTTGGAATTATAAGTATAAGATATATAGCAGCCAATCCAAATAAAGAATTAATTATTTTATTTTCTATACCAAAAAAAGATAAATAAATAAATGAAGAAAATAAAATACTAGTACACAAGCCTTTTATTATCATATTTCTGTTAGAATAATCGCGTTTTAATAAAAACATATAAACTTATAAATACAAAGGAATTTACATGAATGCAGAATTAATTCAATCATTACTACCTCTAGTTGCGTTGTTTGGGATATTTTATTTCCTAATTATCAGACCACAACAAAAACAAGCTAAACAGCACAAGCAAATGATTGCGGACCTTAAAAAAGGTGATAAGATTGTAACTAATGGCGGCTTAATTGTTGAAATTATTAAAATTGAAGATGATCATATTGTAATTAGAAATCATGATAATTCAGAATTGAAACTTGTAAAAGATTTCGTTTCTAAACAATTAGACAACTAATTCTATCAATAATATTAAAAAAGGCAACTCTTGCCTTTTTTACTTTCAAAATTCTATTTAAGGAAAAAGATTGAAAATCTTAAATTATAGACTTGTTATATTTATACTCAGTATAATTTTTGGTGTAGTATTTGCTATGCCTTCATTTTTGCAAACAGAAACGGGAAAGAAAATTTCTTTAGGACTTGATTTGCAAGGTGGTTTACATATGCTTTTAGGTGTACAAACTGACGAAGCAGTAACTTCAAAAATAAAAACTTTAGCAACATCAATAAAATATTTTGCAGAAGATGAAGAAATATTAATAGAAGATTTAAGTTTTAAAGATGATATTATAAATTTTGTAGTACTGGATTCAGATGAGGTATCAAAAGTTGACGCAATGCTTGCAGAAATTCAAGGACTTGATATTCAAGTAAGCGAAGACTTAACGTATAATATTACTCTTCAACCTGCGCAAATTGCATTAACTAAAGACTTAGCAGTTGCACAAGCGGTTGAAACAATAAGAAACAGACTGGATCAATTTGGACTTGCTGAACCTACTGTTATTAGACAAGGTGCAGAAGACATTGTTGTAGAACTTCCTGGTATTAAAACAGCAGCAGATGAAAAAGCCGCACGTGAGCTTATATCAAAACCTGCACATTTAGAACTAATGGAAGTGGACGAAGACAGAGCTGATCAAGTATTTACTATGTCTGTTTCTCAAGCAGCAGAATATGGTGATATTATTCTAGAAAAAAGTGATGGAAGTGGAGAAAAATTTCTTGTAAAAGAGATTCCTATCTTAAATGGAAGTCAAATTACAGATGCCCAAGTTGCATTTGATCAAGCAAATCAACCTATTATTAACTTTGTTTTAAATTCAAGTGGTGCAAAAATCTTTGGTGATTTTACTGCTAGAAGTGTTGGTAAAAGATTGGCAGTTGTTTTAGATGGTAAAGTCTACTCTGCACCAAACATCAATGAAAGAATTGGTGGAGGACGAGGCCAAATTTCAGGTGGGTTTACAGTAGTTGAAGCTGGAAATGTTGCAATTGCACTTCGTTCAGGAGCACTTCCTGCATCGGTTAAAATGTTGGAAAAAAGATCAGTTGGACCTTCTCTTGGTGCTGATTCTATTCAAGCATCTATGTTAGCTCTTATTTTAGGATTTGTACTTGTTATTATTTTTATGGTTTTATACTATGGATTAGCTGGTGTTATTGCAAATATTGCATTGGTTACAAATATATTTATTTTAATAGCTGTTATGGCAATGTTTGGCGCAACGTTAACCTTACCTGGTATGGCAGGAATTGTCTTAACCGTTGGTATGGCAGTTGATGCCAATGTAATTATTAACGAGAGAGTAAGAGAACTTCTTCGAGCTGGAATGTCAATTCCAAAAGCAATTGAAGATGGTTATTCAAATGCTATGAGAGCAATTTTAGATGCAAATATTACTACTTTATTGGTTGCTGTAATTTTATATGTATATGGAACAGGACCAATTAAAGGATTTGCAGTAACAATTTCTATTGGTATCTTAGCTTCAATGTTAACGGCAATTTTAGGAACACACGGTATTTATGATGCTTTACTTCCTAAAATCAATAAAAGTAAAAATCTAAGAAAATGGTTTGGTATAAAATAATGGAATTATTTAAAACAGATACAATATATAATTTTATGGCAAAAAGATTGCCATTTTTAGGACTTTCTGGGCTTTTAGTAATTGCAGCATTGACATTACTTTTAACTAAAGGGTTAAACTTTGGTATTGATTTTGCAGGTGGAACTATTGTTCAAGTTAAATATGAACAAAAAGCTCCTATTAAACAAATCAGATCAATCTTAAATGCAAAAGCTGAATACAAAAATTCAACGATTACAGAATTTGGAACTCCAGAAGAAGTAATAATAAGAATAACAGGTTCATCAGCTGATTTAGCTACAGACATTGGCGATACTGTTAGTGCACTTTTAAAGCCAACAGGAAAATTCGAAGTAAGACGAGTTGACATGGTTGGACCTAAAGTTGGTGGAGAGTTAAGAGAAAAAGGTCTTATGGCTTTAGGGCTCTCATTACTTGTTATTTTGATCTATGTTAGTTTCAGATTTGAGTGGCGATTTGCGGTTGCTTCTATTTTTGCACTTGTACATGATGTTACAATTGCACTTGGTATGATCTCACTGTTTGGTGTTGATGTAAACTTGGATATCTTAGCAGCTATTTTAACAATTCTTGGGTACTCACTAAATGATACGATTATCGTTTTTGATAGAATCAGAGAGGGTGTTCAAAAATCTCATAAATCAGTTTTAGAAGAGGTTGTAAATGAATCAGTGTCACGAACACTTTCAAGAACAACTCTTACTTCATTAACAACATTCTTTGTTGTCATCACACTGTTTATCTTTGGTGGAGAAATTATTCATGGATTTGCATTTACTATGCTTGTTGGAGTTGTAGTAGGTACGTATTCATCTATCTTTGTAGCGGCATCATTTTTAGTACAACTTAAATTCTCAGTTGCTGATTTTAGAGTTAAAGAAGCAGAGAAATTAAAAAGACAAAAAGAGAAAGATAAAATGAGGGCGATGTACGAACAAGGTACCGTCTAAATAACTTTCATAAAATATGAGCTTTGGCGCTAACTCGGCGTTAGGGCTCAAATTTTAAACACTCGTACTTAGATCTACTCTACCCCTTAAAATTTAATTTTCGATTTTTAATAACTTTTTTTAAGTATCTAAAGCCTACTATTAAGGGTTTAAATGTTTATTTAGAATATAAATAATATAATATAAAAGAATAAATTATTGGAAATATTATGAAAACAATGAATCTCAATCAAACAAAAATACAAAAATATAAATACAAATTTGACAAGATAACATCTGGAAATTCTCAAAACTGGCAATTGGTTCTATTTTGGATTATTTGCCTAGAATTATCAGCATCTATTTTTGAGTATGAGTTTTTTAAAAACAGCACTTCCTATGTTAATTTAATTGAAGCTGGTGTTTTTAAAGAGTTATTGATATCGTTTTTTCTGGTATGTTTTGTGGCGGGTTGTATTTACAATATTATTTTTTTTACGAAAAAAAGTATTTTGACTTTGATTATTTTTGGTTTTTTATGCTCATATTTATTTATCACAAGTGATTTTACATTTAGCTTTTTAGCTCACAACATAGAACCTACTCATTTTTTTCAAACGAGTGTTAGTTTAGCTCTAATAATTGAATTGATTTTTAAGTTTATTCTTGCATATTTTATTTTTCAATTAGTAATTAGTTATCAAAATAGAAAAAAAGCATAGGTTAGTTTTTAAAGTATTTGTTGATAATTGAATTGTATGTGCCGTCGTCTTTTATTTCTTGAAGAACAGTATTAAATTTAGATATCAGTTTTTTATGATTGCGTTTTTTTGAAAACCCTAGATAGGCTTTAGTTTCAGAAATTATTGGTTCTAATTGTTTTATCAAGATATGTCTTTTCTCTCTCTTTTGGATACTTAATACAACGTATTTGTTATCAACTAATATATCAAATCGATTGGCAATTAGTTTTTTGTAATTTTGTGTACTATTATTTGAAACATCAATTGTAATAACTCCATTTTCTATTGCTTTATCAAACAAAGTACCTGAAGAATATCCTCTTACTCTTCCAAATTTATATTGTGATAATTCCTTGAAATTACCATTGTAAGATATATGAGAATCTTTTAGGACAAACATTGCAATGGGTTCTGATGTAAATGAGTTAGAAAAATCTGTGAATAGCAATCTTTTACTATTTTTAAAAAAGGGAAAAATCGCATCAGACTCACCGTCTTTTACCATCTTTACTGCTCTTGACCATGGAACAATTTTATATTCAATTTTTATATGTAAGCGCTTAAAGATTTCATCAAGTATTTCCACATTGAAACCTTTTATTTGATTATCTTGTTTGTATACATAAGGTGGAAATTCTATTGTTGTGAAGGTGAGTGTTTTTGAAAATAATAATAATGGGAAAAGTAAAAAAGCTAAATAAATAAATTTATGCATACTTCACTCCTGTGATATTTTTATTATAACAGTTTTATTATAATTACACACCATGAAATTATCGTTGCAAAATTGCACTTATTTGGTTTAAGTTTTTGACTTTTTGTTAAACTTTTTGGCTTTACTATATAAAAAGCGTTTTTTCGCTATTATACCGCTTTAAATAAAAGATTTCAAAAGGATAATCATGGATTGGGGTAAGGTAACCTATATTTTCTTTTCACTTATGTCATTGACTACAACAGCAGGGTTTGTATATGAACCAAATGCGATTGCATTGTTTTTAGCAGCTGGAGTTAATATTATATCTACAATTTTAAAAATTGGTGTTAAAAATTTATTGGCTGCTGAGTTATTGGCAAGTTCGCTTGTTGCTGATTTACATCTTATTCCTGCATTTATGGTGTTAACCTTTACAGATAACGAAAGAATGGCTATTGCTTTAGCTATTGGAGCAATTGTTGCGAATTTATTTTCAATTGCATTAGCTTTAATAGAAAGCGCGAAAAGTCAAGATAAGGAAGAATTTTAATGGAATATAGTCCTAAAGACATTGAGACTAAATGGCAAGAGTACTGGGATAAAAACGACTGTTTTGAACCAGAAGATGACAAAACAAAACAGAAAAAATTTATTTTAAGTATGTTTCCTTATCCAAGTGGTAGAATTCACATGGGTCATGTTAGAAACTATTGTTTAGGTGATGCTTTTGCTAGGCATTTTAGAAAAGAAAACTTTAACGTTTTACATCCTATTGGATGGGATAGTTTTGGAATGCCTGCTGAAAATGCGGCAATTAAAAACAAACTACATCCAAAAAAATGGACATACGAAAATATTGATTATATGAGAAAAGAGTTAACTGGACTTGGTCTTAGTTTCTCTAAAACCAGAGAGTTTGCAACCAGTGATGAATTGTATACAAAGTGGGAACAAGAATTTGTAATCAAGATGTATGAAAATGACTTGCTTTATAGAAAATCAACGACGGTTAACTGGTGTGATACTTGTCATACTGTATTAGCCAATGAACAAGTTGAAGAGGGTTGTTGTTGGAGATGTGATAATGAGGTTGCTCAAAAAGAGATGCCAGGTTATTATGTTGCTATTACAAAATATGCACAAGAACTGCTTGATGACTTAGATCTTTTAAAAGAAGACTGGCCTTCACAAGTTTTAACAATGCAAGAAAACTGGATTGGAAGAAGTGAAGGTTTAGAGTTTAACTTTGAATTAACACCTGATTCAAGATATAAACTTGACAAAGTATTTAAAGGGTTTGATGTCTTTACAACAAGACCTGATACTATTTATGGAGTAAGTTATGCTGCACTTGCACCTGAACATGCAATTGTACAATACTTAGTAGATAATCATTTATTACCAGTAGAAAAAGTATCTGCTATTAAAGCGATGCAAAAGGTGAGTGAAAGAGACAGAGCGACTCAAGATAAAGAAGGATTGTCTTTAGAAATTGAAGTAATCCACCCTTTAACAGGAGAAAAGATTCCTGTATGGGTAGCTAACTTTGTATTAGCATCTTATGGTGGAGGTGCAGTTATGGCTGTTCCTGCACATGATCAACGGGACTTCGAATTTGCACGTGAGTATAAATTACCAATTAAACAAGTTATTGTAAAAGGTGATGTTATTGAAAATATGACAGAAGCATTTACAGAGCCAGGAGTTTTAATTAACAGCGGTACCTTTACTGGATTAAAAAATAACCAAGCAAAAAAAGCGGTTGTTTATCATTTTACACAAAACTCAATAGGTAAAAAACAAGTTAATTATAAACTAAGAGATTGGGGAGTTTCAAGACAAAGATATTGGGGTGCTCCACTTCCTTTTGTTCATTGTGATGATTGTGGTTTAGTTGCTGAAAAAACTGAAAACCTGCCTATTTCATTACCAGATGATGTTGAAATTACTGGCGAGGGTAATCCTTTAGATACTCATCCTACATGGAAACATTGTGCTTGTCCAGCTTGTGGAAAAGATGCAACAAGAGAAACAGATACTCTTGATACTTTTGTACAATCTAGTTGGTACTTTTTAAGATACGCCACTAATCCTTCTAAATGGGAAGAAATGGGTATTAGTAGTGAAGATAGTGACTATTGGATGGATGTTGACCAATATATTGGTGGAATTGAACATGCAATTTTACACTTACTTTATGCAAGATTTTTTACAAAAGCATTAAACTCTTTAGGGTATACAAAATCTAAGGAACCTTTTAAAAGACTTCTTACACAAGGAATGGTACTTAAAGATGGTGCTAAAATGAGTAAGTCAAAAGGCAATGTTGTTGACCCTGATAAGATTGTTGAAAAATATGGCGCTGATACTGCAAGATTATTCATGATGTTTGCAGCACCACCTACTAAAGAATTAGAGTGGAATGACAGTGCTGTTGAGGGTGCTTTTAAATTTTTGAGAAGATTTTCAAATAAAGCTGAAGAAGTACAAGATGCTACCATTGATGATATTCATGCTATTGAACATGCAACACTAAACAAAGAAGAAAAAGAAGCACGAAAAAAAATATACGAAGCGTTACAAAAAGCAAATGATGTCTTTAATAAAACATACGCCTTTAATACTTTAATTGCCGCATCAATGGAAGCAATTAATGCGCTTTCTTCTCAAAAAAATAGAGCTGTTTGGGCAGAGGGATATTACATTTTATCAAATATTCTAGAGCCAGTAGCTCCTCACTTATGTTGGGAACTAAGTCAAAAGTTATTTGATAGAGTGAATTTTGATAAACCTTTAGCTGTAAAAGAAGAGGTTTTTGTATTGGATACAATCAATTTAGCTGTAACTATTAATGGTAAAAAAAGATGCGAAATTGAAGTAAGTCCTAGTGCTTCAAAAGAGGAAATTCTAACTTTAGCCAAAGGTGTTGCTTCTAAATGGATTGAAGGTAAAGATCTTATAAAAGAGATTGTTGTTCCAAATAAATTAGTAAACTTAGTTGTAAAAGGATAAGTTGATGAAAAGTATTATTAAAACTCGAAAGGTATTTTTAATACTTTTCTCTTTTCATATTTCGCTTTTATTTGTTTTGAGTGGGTGTGGATATAAACCAACTTCACATTATGCAAAACAAAAAATCAAAGGAAATGTTTTTATTGAAGTATCCATTAACTTAGAAGATCCAAAAAACTCTGTTTTAATCAAAGATGCATTAAATGAAATTATTGTTGGACGATTTGATAATAAATTGGTTTCGAAAAAAAGTTTAGCAGATACAATTTTGGTAGTTCAATTGGCCTCAGTGAATACTCAAGAACTTCAAAAAGATGAAGCTGGATATGTTGATTTGTATAGAACAAATGTATCTATTAATGTTACATATAAAGGCCCAAATGGTAGTGGACAAGTTAGTGTAACAGGGCAATATGACTTCTCTGTTGAAGATGGTTCAACTATATCAGATGTGAAAAGATTTGAAGCGATTAAAATTGCTTCTTCTAAAGCATTAGAAGAAATTGTTTCAAAATTGGCTATTGAGTCATTTAAAAAAGTCAAATAAGGTCAATGAAAATAACATTAAATGAATTTCTGAATAAGAAGGCTATGTATTATGATAAGATTGATTATACAACTATTATAAATGCCTGGAATCAGTTAAAAACACACATTTCTTTACCGTATGTAATCCATCTTGTAGGAACAAACGGTAAAGGCTCTACGGGAAGATTTTTAGCACACTACTTGTTTAAAAAGAACTATAAAACTCTACATTATAGCTCTCCACATATTATGAAGTTTAATGAAAGAATTTGGATTAATGGTGCTGACGTTTGTGATGAAGTCTTAGAACAGACGCATGAAAAACTTCAAATACTGTTATCCCAAAACGTGATTGATAAATTAACATATTTTGAGTATACCACTTTATTGTCTTTTTATTTGAGTTCAAATTTTGATTATTTAGTTCTTGAAGCTGGACTTGGTGGTGAATTTGATGCAACAAATGTGATTGAAAATAATTTATCTTTGATTACAACTATAGATTTTGACCATCAAAATTTTTTAGGAAATACAATACAAGAAATCGCATCTACAAAACTACGAAGTTGTAATAATAAAATGATAATAAATAAACAGTTACATAAAGAGGTTTATGAAATCGCATCTTCATATGATTGTATAAAAGTTGAAGATTTTGATTTAAAATGTTTAGATTTCCTACCTACATATTTGCTGCAAAATTTAAAACTATCTTTAACTGCATTAAAGTATTTAAAAATAGATATTGATTTAAAACTTCTAGAAGATGTTAAATTATTTGGACGATGTCAAAAAATAAAAGAAAATATCACAATTGATGTTGGACATAACCCTTTAGCAGCGTTAGTTATAAAAAACGAATTTGAATCAAAAAAAGAAAAAATATCCTTAGTATATAACTGTTTTGAAGACAAAGACTATAAAAAAGTATTGGAAATTTTAAAGCCAATTATCAATGAAGTATTAATAATAGAAGTTGAGGATAATAGAATAGTTCAAAAAAATGCACTTTTAGAGGTGTGTGAAAACCTTGATTTGCCTAACAGCGACTTTATAAATATTTCTCCAAGTAAAAACTATCTCGTATTTGGCTCATTTAGTGTGGTTGAAGAGTTTTTGAAGGTTTACATTGAGAGATAGATTAATTATAACAGTAACCGATGTTAATGGTACAAAATCATACAATGTACATCAATTTATTAAAAAATTCTTTGCCATTATTTTAATGAGTGTTATTCTGGTGATAAGTGGAAGTTTTTGGGTGATTTCTATTTTAAAAGATGATATTCTTGAAGTTAAAGATGAAAAGAAAAAAGCATTAATAGTATTACAACATAAAAACGAAGTGGTACTAAAAGAGCTGAAGAAACAAAAAGAACATCAAATTAAGAATTTGGAAAAAAAAGAAGAAGAGTTGATTCAACAAAATCATATTTATTCCTCTCAAATTCAAAATAAAATCAAAGATATTGAAGAGCTAAGTCTTAAACTTGATAACATAGAAACTATTATTGGACTTAAAAAAGATGATGAAGCATCATTGATTCAAAGAATGACATTGGCAAAGTTAACATCTGAGCAGAAAATGTTTACTTTACAAAGTATACCAAATGGGAAACCTCTGGATGAAATTAAGGTTACGGGTAATTTTGGATATAGAAAACACCCAGTGACAAAAAAGAGACAGTTTCACACTGGGATTGATTTAAAAGCCAAATACAATAGAAAAGTCTATGCAACAGCAGATGGAGTTATAAAATATGTGCAATCAAGAAATATAGGAATGTCTGGAAGAATAATAAAAATAGCCCATAACTTTGGCTTTGAAACGGTTTATGCTCATTTAAATAAAACAAAGGTTAAAATAGGTGACATTGTTAAAAAAGGGCAAATAATAGCTCTTAGTGGAAACAGTGGCAGAAGTACAGGGCCACATTTACACTATGAAGTAAGTTACGCCAGTAAAGCATTAAATCCAAAAGATTATATCAAGTGGAATCTGAAAAACTATGAATATATTTTTAACAAACAAAGGAGAGTTCAGTGGGAATCTTTGGTAAGTCTGATAAACAGTCATCACAGCAAAATGGTGCAACAGTAATTCCTTATGGTACACATTTAATTGGTGGAATTGATACAAAAGGTTCAATTCATATTGATGGAAAATTTGAAGGGGTAATTGCCTCTGCTTCATATATTAGTGTTGGTAAAACAGGTGAATTTTACGGTAAGATTGAAACTAAAAGTATAACCGTAAGTGGTTTTGTTGATGGAAATATTGATTGTGATGAGATGCATATCCTCTCAACAGGCAAAGTCATTGGGGATTTAGAATATGAAAAGTTAACCATTGAAGCTGATGGAATTTTTGATGGAAATGGAAAACGTAAAAATTTTTCTGTTGAAAGTAGATATGAGGAAGTTAAAAAGAGAATTCAAGGTGGGTTTTTAAGTCATAAGTAAACTTCTGTAAGGGTATATCTATAATGGAAAACATTAAAAAAAGACTTCAAGAACTCTACTCTCAAAAAGAAATTATTCAAAAAGAAATACTATTTTTACAATCAAAATTACAATTGTCCTTAGAACAAACATCTAATCAAAAAGAAGTTCGCACCTTTACCAAACTAGAAAAAATAGATTTATTCCTCCAACTTTTTGTAGGTAAACAAGATATTTATGCAAAAAAATGGATAAGTTCTGATAAAAGTAAACAAAGTTTTTTCCCAGTTACAAGAACATTTAAAGGTGAAGATTATATTCCCTTAAGCAATGATGAAATAGAACTTCATTTAAGGGGACAAGTAGAGCTAGCTACGTATCCTATTTTATATAAAAATTTTTCTAAATACACAGTTCTACAAATCTCAGATGAAGATACATACAAAGTTGAGTTGATTTTACAAAAATTAAAACTTGTTGGTTATTACGAAATAAACTCACATGAAGATATTTACGTATGGATATTTTTTGACGATTTGGTTTACTCAAATATTGCAAAAGAACTTGGGAACAGGATTTTGAAAGAAGCGAATATAAGTGGAAAAATATTTCCAAACCAAGATTTTTCAAATAAATCAAATCTGGGTAATTTTATTGAACTGCCTTTACATCTTACTTTTAGAAATCAAAATAAAACTGTTTTTATTGATATTAACTCAAAACAACCAATAATAGACCAATGGGAATATTTGTACAATGTTAAAAAACAGTCAAAGGATTATATTCAATCACTTGTAAACACAGAAGAAAAGAATACTCCTTGGCTTGATAATAGTGTTGAAAATGTAGAGATGCCTACACAAAAAATTGAAATGTTTTTGTTTGATATGTTATTTATTAAAAATGAATTTTTATCTAAATCTTTGCAAAATAGAATAAAAAATTTGGCTTCTTTTGATAATCCACAAGTTAAAATTCTTTTGGGTTTGCGAAAACCTCTTTATAATATTCCTCGTGTTATTAAAAACTATGAAGAAGATGAAGAGTATCTCAAAATGCCACGAGGACTAACCTCTAGTGTTAAAAAACTTTTTGATGAATACAAAATAAATTATGAAATAAAGGATAAGAGGGTTTTAAAAAAGGAAGAATTTTTAAAAGTTACTTTTACATTAAGAGATGAACAGCAAAAAGCAATTGATGGCATTGTGAAAAATGATTTTAGTATATGTGTTGCTCCTCCTGGATTTGGTAAAACACTAATTGGTGCAAAAATGATAGAAATTCGCTCTTGTTCTACCCTTATTCTTGTAAATAAAAATATGCTGTTAGATCAATGGATTGAAAGATTTGTTGATTATTTTAATATGCATAAAAAAGAAGTAGGGTATTTAGGTAAAGGAAAAAATAAATTAAATGGTAAACTAGATATTGCAACCATGCAAAGTCTTAAAAATCAACCTGAACTTATTAAAAATTATTCACAAGTAATTGTAGATGAGTGTCATCATATTCCAGCTGTTACCTTTGAGCTGATTATTAAACAATTTACTGGTAAATATATACTAGGGCTTAGTGCAACTCCAAATAGAAAAGATGGACTTCAGCCTATTTTATTTCAACAATTAGGCGATATTGCCTATTCGTATAAGAAAAAAAGAACAATGACACATGCAATAAACTTGATTAAAACAGATTTTACAAGTACTGCAGATAACTATTCTCAAATAATTTCGCAATTAAGCGTTGATAATAAAAGAAATCAGCTTATTATTAGTGAAGTAATTAAAAACTCAAGCAGAAAAATTCTAATTTTAACGGACAGGTTGGAGCACATAAGTGAGTTAGCGAAAATTTTAGATAACAAAGAAATAGATTATGTAAGTGTTCATGGCGGTTTGAGTAAAAAAGAGCAAACGGCTAATATGAAATTAGTTTATGAAAAATCATTAATTTTGGCTACTACTTCTTTTTTTGGCGAGGGAATTGATTTTCCACATTTAAATACAATTATTTTTGCTACTCCTATATCTTATTATGGTAGACTCATCCAATATTTGGGAAGAATAGGTCGAGATGGACAAAAGTGCCTAGCGATTGATTTTCATGATTCTCAAAATGCTATGTTGAACTCTGCTTATAAAAAGCGTAAAGAGGGATACAAACAAATGCATTATAAATTTAATAAATTTTAGGAAGTTTACATGTTAGGTATTATTGTTTGGACTATATTTATAGCATTAATTGTAAATTTGATATTAAGAAAGTTTAGTTTACCAACAATTATTGGTTATATTTTTACAGGAACTATTATTGCTTACGGTTTTGACTTACATGACGCTGTTCACAATCATGAGTTAAAAGAAATAGCAGAATTTGGTGTTGTATTTTTGATGTTTACTATTGGTTTAGAGTTTTCAATTGAGCATTTAAAACGAATGAGACGTGAAGTTTTTATAACAGGGAATCTTCAAATAATTCTAACTGCATCTCTTGCAATTACAGTTTGTATGTTTATACTCAATATGGATTTTAAAACATCAATGATAATTGGAGCTGCTTTATCTTTATCTTCAACTGCAATTGTATTAAAAACATTTAATGAAACCAAAGAGATAAAAAAACGGTATGGTCAAAGGGTACTTGGAATTTTGATTATGCAAGATATTGCAGTTATCCCTATTTTACTAATGATCAGTTTTTTTGCTATGCAAGATCAAAGTGTTTCAACTATTTTAGTAGAATCAACACTGAGTGCACTGGCGTTACTTGTAACTTTATATTTAACAGGAAAGTATTTGCTAGAGCCATTTTTATACCACATTACCAAAACAGGCTCTGATGAACTTTTTGTAGGTTCTGTTTTATTTATTGCAATTGGAGCTTCCTATATGGCACACTCTTTTGGGTTTTCATACTCACTTGGTGCTTTTGTAGCTGGAATGTTAATTTCTGAAACAAAATATAAACATCAAGTTGAAGCAGATTTAATTCCTTTTAGAAATATATTACTTGGAGTATTTTTTATAACAGTTGGAATGCAAATAGATTTTCTAGTTATTGCTGAACATTATGTAACTATTTTGCTGTTATTACCCATTTTGCTAGGTGCAAAGTATTTAATTATTTATTATTTAGTACGAATAGATGAAACAAAAAGAGTTGCATTTAAAACAGCAGTTTCGCTGATTCAAATTGGTGAATTCTCTCTAGCAGTATTTGAATTAGCAAGATCTCAAGATCTGATTGATCCTACCTTGAGCCAAATCATGATAGTTACCATTGTAATATCTATGATTTTAACACCACTTATTTTAAAAAATCTATCAAAAGCAGCAACAAAACTTATTCCTGAAGATGCATTAGTTCAATGTAATACAACTGTAGTGGATAAAGATAAAAAAGATCATATTGTTGTTCTTGGATATGGAAAACTGGGGCAGGAAATTGCACGGGAACTTAAAAGGCAAAATGTTGAGTATATTGCTATTGAAAACAACATAAAGTACTTCGAATTAGGAATGAGTAGAAAAGAACCAATTGTTTTTGGAAATGCAGCTAAAAAGCATATTTTGTCCTCTGTGAATATTCAAAGTGCTTCAGCTGTAATTGTTGCAGTGGATAATCCAGATAAACTCTATTTGATTTGTGAAGCAGTTGATGGTTTAACAAAAAATACGAAAACGGTTGTAAAGGTATCTCAAAATAGTGAAAAAATTATGTTAAAAGACTTACATTTACAGCATTTTGTAATAGAGACTAAAGAGGTTTCAAAAGCTCTTGTTAAAGAGGCTTTAAATACGTAGTGTAACGTTTTTATACAGATTTAACTTAAGCAGATATTCTAATTTTTATGTACAAAATTATTTAAATAATTAAATGTTAAAATATTTTCCAAAGGATAAAAATGATTTTAGATTATAAAGATGTTAACGGTATAAACAGATATAAATTAATGTCAGATACAGTTGTTCCAAGACCAATTGCATGGATAGTAACAGAAGATGATGGTGTTTTAAATGCCGCACCATTTTCATACTTTATTCCAATATCTTCAGATCCTGCAACCTTGATTGTTTCAATAGGCCATAAAGATGATGGAACACAAAAGGACAGTTTAGCCAATATCTTAAAAAGTAAAAAAGCAACAATTTGTTTTGTGAATAAAGATAATGTGGAGCAAGTAAAAAAATGCGCATTAGCTCTTGAGAAAAACGAAAGTGAAATAGAAAAATTTGAAATAGATGTACATAAAGTTTTAGACGATTATCCTCCTATGATAAGCTCATCTCAAAGTGCACTTTTTTGTGATTACTATAGCACGGTTGAACTTCCAGGGAAAACGGTACCTCTTGTATTGGAGATAAAACACCAATTTATTGAAGATGATAGACTGGATGCTAAACATCATGTTAATGTAGAGAACTTAGGTCGTAATGGCTCTTATTTTAAGGCCATGGTTGACATTTAATAAAGTCTGAAAAGAAGTGAGTGAAAAATAAAATAACGATTACCTCATTTTTCACTCATCATTAATTTTACTCAACAATTTGGTGTAATTTGGAACAATGTTTTAAGTGTAAATTACCGCCACTCATGTCATCCATAATATCTTGAAAACTGTGAATATGCCCATTATAAACATAAATAAATATTTCATCCCCTTTTTCTAAAAAGTGCTTTTTCCCAAAATCAGCATACGCTGTTGCACCTGCTGCTATTAATACACCTTTTTTATCTTCTATATTTTTAATAAAGGGATTCAATTCTTCTAATGGGCCACAATCTTCTTGAGAGTTAAATTTATCAATCATCCATGTTTTCAAGGTATCAAAAAAATAGCTGTAAGAATTAACGGCACTGGTTGTTCCATAATCATGTAATATGCCATCTCTTTTTATAAATGAACAAATATGATATTGATTTAAAATTCCATCTTCGCTGAAATTATCAATTTCAATAAATTCATTTGATATACCTTTAGAGCGTGCTCCCCAGTTTTTTTTAGTGCTTAATTTATTCCCATCATTAACTCTAATACTGCAATCATTAAATGCACTGAAAAATCTTGGTTTTAAATCTATTATTTTTCCATTTTTATATTCAAAATCACATAATAGCGCAACTTCAGCTTCAACTTGTAAATGTTCACAATCATTATGATTGATACTCTCGTCACAAATTGGAAACTCTCCCAAAAATCCTTCATGTTCGGGAATGTAAAAGGGAAATAACCCTTTTGGTGCATCTTTTTCTACAGTTTGAATTTTTGAAAATTCACCACCTTCTCCTGCTTCATCTAAATGGTTTGCAAAATTTCCAGCAACACCAAATCCTAAATAATCTTTTAAATCTTTTGTATTATAAATATATTTTTGCATAATTTTTTCTTTTTTGGATAAACACACCAACATAGTGCATTAAAGATTGTGCATAAGCACAACTAATTTTTGACAATAATTTTTAACAATAAGTTTTATATGATTGACAAATATCTGCTGTATATGAGGGGGTTTTTCTATCGTGTAGGTTTTGAGAAATTTTCTTTTTTTACAAAGGCTTAAATGCCTTTGTAATTATCTTTTTCTTCTTTGTTCGAAACCTAACGTATGGATAGATAAACCATCATTCATGACGACCAGCTTGACTGGGGCGCCTTTGAGGAGTTTATCTTGAAGTGTGAGTTTGTATACTTTTTCCATACTGTTTCCTTTTTTGTTGCGACATGTTACTTGTTTATTCTTTGTTTAAAATAAATATTTTTATTTAGTTTAAGAGAAAAACCTTTTTTGAACTTCATCTTGAAGTTTTTCTCCACTAAATTTTGCTCTTTGAACTAATTCCCAAAAATATCTGTATGTTGCACGGTCATGAAGCTCTCCATCGTATTGAATTGGCCCCCAATCTGCATCTTGTGCTGCTAATAAAATATTTTGAGCATCAATTACTTCTGTGAAGTCTGGTTTCATAGCAGCAACAATTGCTTGAATTTGTGTTGGATAAATAGACCACATTCTCATAAATCCAAAACTATTTCTTGCAATTTCTGCATCTTTAAATGTTTGGTATGGATTTTTTAAATCAAGTGTAACATTATGACAAGGAATTACATGATTTGAAATAGCTGCTTGACAAACATTTGCTTTTGCTCTTGAAATTAATTTATGATCAAATTGTCCTGGGCTTCTCATATTTGAAGCTGGAATTGCTCCTTGATATCCTGATACAAAGTCCATTAGTCCAAAATCTAGTACTTGTAACCAAGGTAGAGTTGCAAGTTTTTCTACATCTCTTAATGCTCCATGTGTTTCAATTAAAATATGAATAGGAATTTCTCTTGTAATTCCTGCTTCTTTACATTTAGCTTGGATGTATTCAATTTGTGTTTTGGCATCTTCATAACAATTTGATTTAGGTAATGTAATGTATGTCAATTTCTCACCAGCACCAGGCACTAAAATGTCAACATCTTTTCTCCAGTGTTCATTCCCATGATCATGGATTCTACAACCTGCCATAGCATATTTATTTGCATCAGAGTTTACAACTCTTACAATCATATTTGCATGTTCAACTTCTTTTCCCGTCTCTGCTCCATCTTCACAATCACAAGTGATATCAAAAACTGGCCCAAGTTTTTCTTGCATACCCATGGCTTTTAATATTAACTTTTCACTTCCTGCAAAGTGCTCACAAGATGGAATGATTGGTAAAGAGTTTCCTGAGTCAAATAGTGCTTCGTTTGGGTGTGTCATAGTATTTCCTTTTATTTTGTTATTAGTTAAAGTATTGTTATTATTTTTTCTTCGGAATCACTACTGTGTAATCCAAGTCTAAAACGACATTTTTAAGATATTTTCCATTTTCATCAAATGCAGACTCCACATCTTTTGGTTTAATATTTTTCAAACCAATCGTTCTAAGGCGTAAAAGTCCAATATCTTCTCTGCTGTGATCTATTTTTTCAAGCACTTGGGTATAGGCATAAATTGTATCTCCTGCAAATGTAGGGTTTGCATGAGCCCCTGAATTTATTGCATATAACCATTGTGCATTTTGTAGTCCATTAAATGAAATACTTCTTGCAATTGATATAACATGACCTCCATACATAAGACGTTGTCCAGCAGGAGTGCTTTGCATCATAAAGTCATCAAAATGTACTTTTGCATTGTTTTGATACAATTTAGTTGCTAAAGTATGGTCGCTGTTATCAACAGTTATTCCCTCCAAGTGATTTAATCTCTCACCTTCTTCATAATCTTCCCAAAAATATGAACCACCTGTGGTGTTTATGTCAATATTTCCTAACTTTGGTATCTTTATATCTTCTACGATACTTGTAGTGTCTTCAAAACTAGGAACTTTATTAATCCCTGAGTTAATTGTTTTATCTTTTTTATGAACCATAACCCAACGTTTTAGATTTAAAATCTCTTCATTGTTTTGGTTGTATCCAATTGAGTGAACGTAAACAACTCCACTTTTACCACTTGAGTTTTCTTTTAACCCTATGATTTCTGTCTCAAGTCTCACTGTATCACCCACAAAAACAGGGTTTGCAAAAGAAACTTCTGCATAGCCTAAATTTGCAATTGCATTTAAAGAGATATCTTGAACTGACTTCCCAAAGGTTAAGTGAAACATCAACATATCATCCAATGGTTTTTTTTCATATCCAAACTCTTGTGCTAATACATCACTTGAATGAAGAGCAAATCTACTTCCTGTTAAGGCGATGTAAAAAGATACATCCCCATCTGTAATTGTTCTAGGAAGTGGATGAACTATTTTTTGTCCAATGACAAAATCTTCAAAAAAGTTACCACTATTTATTTTTGTACTAATTTTTGACAAACCAATCTCCTTAAAATGAACTCTGACCAATTTCTTTAAATCTGTCATAAAGTGTTATAGTTCTTTGCGCCCAATTGATTCTTGATTTATCAACTAAATCACAACCAAATTTAATAACTTCTTTACCTTCTTTTAATCCCTCGTTATAAGCACTAATCATATCTTTAGCTGTTTGCACCTCTTCTTTTTTAGGTGTAAAAATATCATTTACATACTCTAATTGAATAGGGTGTAATACTGCTTTCCCATCACATCCTAAGTAAAAAGCATCTTTTGCACTGGCTTCACAAGAAAATTCATCAGCCACATCAAAATGAGGTCCATCAATTACGATTTTTCCAAAGGCACGTGCTGCTAAACAAATCTGAGACATGTAGTGAAACATTGCTTTTGGACTGTGTTTAATATTAATCTGTAATTTATGCGCTAAATTATTAGTACCAATGATGATACATTTTAAATTAGTAGTAGCTGCACAAATCTCTTGGATATTTAAAACTCCCAAAGGTGTATCAATCATAATCATTAACTCAAGTTCGCTGTTAATTGCTTGTATAAGTTGTTCTGCTTCTATCACATCTTTGGCACTTTCAATACTTGAAAATAAAATACCATCAATATCAATTTTGCTCACAAGTTCTAAATCTTTGTCGATATCTGTTGAATCAAGTCTGTTCACTTTAACAATTTTTTCAGAGTCCCCAAAGTTTGCATCTTCTTTAAACTCTTTTTTAATCATTTTTCGAGCAGTCTCTTTTTGCTCTTGTAAAATTGCTTCTAAGTCAAAAATAACAGCATCGGCTAAAACTACTCGTGAGCGTTTAACATTACTTTCGTTGTATGCTGGAATAAATAACATTGAACGTCTTGGTCTGTAAACTTCTGGTTTAAATGTAGGTTGTATTTCATTATCAAATGACTCGATTTTTTTGATTAAGTCTTTTCTTAAAACTTTCCCATTTTTAGTTTTAGGATACTCATCTAATACATACACTTGTTTTGGTGCTTTATATTTAGCAAGATTATCTTGGCCAAATTTTAAAATTTGGGCCTCATCTTCTTTACTAATTTCTCCATTACCTAAAATTGCTATTGCTACAATGGTTTTATTGGCATCAATATCAAGTCCAATAGCAACACAATCTGCAACTTTTTCATGTGTTTTTATTACTCTTTCAATTTCATGAGGACTTACTCTAAATCCAAAGGTATTGATAATATCGTCTTTACGCCCTAGAAACCAAATATACCCATCTGCATCTTTTTTTGCATAATCGCCTGTAAAAAAGTAGCCATTTCTTTTAACAGCTGCTGTTTCTTCTTCTAAGTTCCAATACTCTAAAAACAATCCTGGATCTTCTAATCCTATACAAATCATCCCTTCTTCTTCTGTTCCTACTTCTTCAAGTGTTTCAGGATCAAGAAGTTTTACATTATGTCCAGGTTGCACAAAACCAGCACTTCCTGGTCTGATTGGTCTGTATTTTGAGTGTGAAATGTAGTAAGAAAATTCACTCATTCCAATGGCTTCAAAAATATCTTGTTCAAATCGCTCTCTCCAAAGCTCAACCATTTCAGAAGATAAATGCTCACCAGCACTCATACAGTACCTCAAACTTGGACAATCTTTAATCCCAAAGTTGGTTTTTTGAATAATTTGTCTATAAATTGTTGGAACACCAATGAATATGGTACATTTATGTTTTTTAATTAACTCTACCCATGATTTTGCGTCGTTTTCACCTTCATAAGCAATTACAGTTTGACCTTTGTATAATGGATCCATTAATGCTGAACCCAGTACATATGTCCAGTTAAATTTTCCAGAGTGCATAATTCTATCATTGTCTTTAAAATCAAACCAGTATTCACTAGCAGGTGCTCTTCCTATTAATGATCTGTGTGAGTGTAAAACACCTTTAGGAAAACCTGTAGTTCCAGAAGTATAAACTAAATATGCAGGTTCCCCTGATTTTGAATTATAATGGTTTGGTGTATGATGTGCATTTTCAACTGCATCTTCAAAACTATGCAAAATTGCGCCATGAGGTTTTTTCAAATCTTCTAAATTAGAAGCACCAGAAACTATAATATGTTGTAAGTTATCAAGGTTTTCTAAATAAGGCAAAAGTGTATTATACATACTTGCTGAAATTACGATTGCTTTTGCTTGTGAATCTGTTGCTAAATATTTTACTTCTTGGCCACTTAAAAGTGTTGAAGTAGGTACTGCAACAATTCCAGCTTTAATACTTCCAAAAAATGAAATAGGGTAAGCCAAAGAGTTTTTTAAACAAATTAATGTTCTATCTCTAGGTTCTAGTTTTATACTTTGTAAAAAGTTTGAGAATCTATCAGATTGCTGATTTAATTCTTTGTAAGTAATCTCACTAGTACCTAATTTACTGTCTTCAATTATCATAGCCGTTGCATTTTCTTTGGTTGTACCCATATGTGCAGAAGTACAAGCTGTCCCAATATTTAAAAACTCTGGAACTTCAATTTCCAATTGTGGATATTGTTCTAATTTCATCTTATACTCCCTTATATTTGACCAAATGGCCAGTTTTCTTTAAATGTATGAATAGGCATTTTATTTAATACTGTTAATGCAAAGTTTTGATCTTCTTGTTTTAAATCTTTTAAAGCATATGCTCTTAAAATATTCTGTAAAGACTTACCAAACATTGGTGGGTCTAACATCTCACCTTTGTATCTAATAGCACCACTTAAAAGTGCATCCGTTTCAAGTGCAGCTTTTAAAATATTTATATCATTTTCAATCTCTTTTGGGCTAGGAGTAAATGCTACTTTACATATGTTTATGTGATTTGGTGTGATTACTTGTTTTCCTGTTAATCCCATTGCTGTTTCTCTTTTAGCATGAGAATAAACATGTCTTGAAGCATCATCCCCATGTAAATCTAGCCACCTTCTGATGTCCTTTTTCTCAACACAAGAATCAGGTAATGAGTTTGGTGTTAAAAGTACTTCAACTCCTCCAATTACTCCTCTTCCTTGTATTCTAGCTTCCATAGTTAAAATATTGAAAAAAGTTTCTAATTCATCAATCCAACCCTGAGGAGTGATTTTATAAGCCATTGCCTTTGAAAAGTCATGAATACCAAATACAACGTGTTTTACTGTTGAGTGAGACATTAACTGATCTGCAATTTTAAGTGACTTAGGATGTTCAATAATAGGTTGAATTGTTAAATCACTTCCAATTGAAATTAACCAAGATGATAAATCTCTGATTTCCGCATCTCCATAAACTTCACCTGCTTTTGCAAGTACTAAAACATCAATATATTTATGTACTTCTCTAATTAATTTTAAATCCTCTTCATACTCATCTGTTCTAAAAGGGTTTATTCTAATTGCAATTTGAAAATCTCTTTCTGGGAATTTTGGTAATTCCTCTAAAAGAAGTTTTCTACTCATTTCTTTCATTCTACAACCATCTTCTAAGTCAAATAAAAGTGTATGTGCTTTTGTCTTGTAAGCGTGTTTTTGAAGCCGTAATTTTGCTTCTTCAATACTTTCATAATTCCCATCAAGTGGATTAAATTTAATTGGTGGGTAATAAATTTGAATACCTGGCCAATGTCCACCAAGTACTGGAGTCAAATCATCGTTTGCTGTTAATTTTGATAAATCTATTATAGATGAAGTCATAAGTTATACCTTTCTTCTTCTGTTTTATTTGTTATTTTTGTTTAAGTTCAAGTTTGAATAAATTTGTTTTGCGGGTTAACCACAAAACAAATTCTGTCAAATAATATAATCTATTTTTGGGGTAACAAAAACGGATATGAGAATTAAACCATAGTAAACTTCACTAAAAACAAATGTTAAAGAGATAGTTTCTTAAATTAAGACAAAATTTATCTCTATTCAAGAGCCCTTACTATAGGGTGTTTATGAAAATGTTAAAAATAAAATCTCATATAGTGAGAATTTCATTTTCAATAATATAAGATAGTGCAATAAAAATTTCAATATTTTTTAATTTTTTTTTATTTTTATTTAATTTTTTTTTGTAATTGTAGAAAAAAAGTATAATTTATCTCTATTTTTGTATGATTACCCATAATAAATTTATATTAAAGAGTGAAATTGCAAAATCAAAATAAATCCTTAACCAGAGGATTACAAGTTTTAAAAGAAATCTTGTTTAGTGATAAACCTTTAACAGCTGTCACCTTATGTCAAAAACTTGATATTGACAAAAGTACAATGTCAAGATTAATTACATCTTTGATGAATGAAGGTTTCATAAAATATTTAGGTAATACTAAAGAAATAGTGAAAGCTGAAATCTTAGATATTATGACATCAAAGGCTACTAGAGAAGTTTTAGTTGAAAGAACACAAGATTTAGTTGAGAACTTATTTAATCTTACAAATGAAAGCAGTTATCTTGCAGTTAATGACAATAACTCTTTGCTGTATTTAAATCAAGTGGATAATTCAACACGAGTTATTAAAATGAGAAATACAATAGGTGCTCATGCTCCTTTACATTGCACTGCTTTGGGGAAAGTAATATTGGCTTTTAGTAATACAGATATAAAAACACTTGATTTAACCCAATATACAAAAAACAGTGTGATGAAAACAAGATATTTGCAAAAAGAGCTGGATATGATTAATCAAAGAGGATATGCAATTGAAAATGAAGAGTATGAATATGGATTAAGTTCTGTTGCAGTAGCCATCTTTGATCAAGAAAATGAACTCTTAGGAGCTCTTGGAATATCTGGCTTGACTGCTAGGCTTGATATTGAGAAACTGCATGAATTTGGTACAAGTATTTTAAAACTGTGTTCTAAAAATATACGCATGTAGTTATATTCTATAGTTTTAAAAGCCTTGCAATATTTTGAGAGGTTGTTTTTATATTATTTTTTGCATTCTTTAGTACTTCATTTAAACTGGCAACTCCAGGTGTAGTATCAAACACTGCATCAATCCCATGTTTATAAACTTCTTCATATCCTTCTTCTACAGCTCCACAAATTGCTATTACATTTACATCATACCTTTTAGCCCGTCTTGCAACTCCTGTTGGAACTTTGCCTTTTGCTGTTTGGGCGTCCATTTTCCCTTCCCCTGTAATAACCAAATCAGCATCTTTAATGTGTTCATCTAATTGAACTTTGTTTAATACAATATCAATACCACTTAACAAAGAAGCATTTAAAAAAGTAATCAAGCCAAACCCTAATCCACCTGCTGCTCCACATCCTTTTATGATTTTTGTTTTTCGATCAAAAGTTTTTTCACATAAAAGTGCAAAGTTATAAAGAGATGTATCTAAGTGTTCAACCATTGAAGCAGTGGCACCTTTTTGTGGACCAAATACATGTGAAGCTCCCTCTTTCCCACACAATATATTTGTAACATCACAGGCAACTTTGAATTTAATGTCAAATAATCTTTTATCTAAAAGATGAGTATCTATGTATGAAATATCTTGAATGTATTTTGCACCAAAGCCTATTTCGTTTTTATCTTTATCTAAAAACTTTACTCCTAAAGCTTGTAACATTCCAATACCCGCATCATTAGTAGCACTTCCCCCTAAACCTAAAATAAAGCTACTTATTCCTTTGTTTATTGCATCTAATATCAGCTGTCCAAATCCATAAGTAGAACACTCTAATGGATTTTTTTCCTCTGGTGTTAATAAATCAAGACCGCAAGCCGTTGCCATTTCAATAACAGCCGTTTTTTTATCTCCCAAAATCCCATAATAAGAATTGATTGTTTTTCCAATAGGATTTTTAACCCGTGTTTTTATTATTTGACCTTTTGTTGCATCAACTAGAGCTTGAACAGTTCCCTCTCCTCCATCTGCAACTGGAATCTTTGCATACGAGGCATCTGGATAAACGGTTTTAAATCCCGCTTCTATTGCATTAGCAACTTCGTTTGAACTCAAACATTCTTTAAATGAATCACAGGCAATTACTATTTTCATAAATATCCTTTTTTTATATCTTCCTATTATACACATATTAACTAATAGGGGAGAAAAATTCATAAGTTAACTTACGATATAATCCAATTTTTAATTAAGGTATAGAATAAAGGCATATAATATGAATAAATCATTATTTACAAATATAACAGCAGGTTTTTTGGTCGTTTTTGGATTGGCTTCAAATGTAACATACTCTCATGACATTTTTATTATTGGATTGTTTGCCCTAAGTGGGGCGATTACAAACTGGATTGCGGTGCATATGTTATTTGAGAAAGTTCCTTTTCTTTATGGAAGTGGTGTTGTTGAGAACAGGTTTGAGCAATTTAAAGGGGCGATTCATTTTTTGATGATGAATGAATTTTTTACCAAAGAAAATTTAGAGAAATTTTTCGAGAGTGAACTCACCGATACCAAATCACATTTTGATTTTAGCTCACTGATGAATAAAACGGATTTCTCACCTGCGTATGAGTCTCTAAAAAGTGCCGTAATGGAATCTTCTTTTGGAAGCATGTTGGGAATGTTTGGTGGGGAAGCAGCCTTAGAGCCACTCAAAGAGCCTTTTACGTTAAAACTTCAAGCAGCCATTACGGGTATCGTTCATACTCAGGAATTTCAGAAAACCTTGCATGAAAACTTGAGCAGTTCAAGTGTGAGTGATGATATTTATGAAAAAGTAAGCGGCATTGTAAATAAAAGATTGGATGAACTCACTCCCAAAATGGTGAAAGAAATTGTTCAAAAGATGATAAAAGAGCATCTTGGATGGTTGGTCGTTTGGGGTGGTGTTTTTGGTGGACTCATTGGTTTAATCAGTACAATAGTAGGAATATAAAATGATAGAAGTATTAGTATTAGTAGATGTTAAAAATTTAGAAAACAGAGAAGTGTTTGAAAAACATATTAAAAAAGAGGGGTTTGAAGTCATACCCAATGAAGAACATGTATACACAGGACAGTCAAGTACAACAACGTTTTCAACCAAAGCTTATATTTTGGAAGTATTTAAAAAAGGGTTACAAAAGAGTGGTTTTGATGAGTGTCAAATTGTATTTTTACTCAACGAGACACCGTATCCTCCCTACTATTATGATAAAACAACCAATGACTTTGAGTTAGCCCCTGATGCATAATATTTTTGATTTTTTAAGCAGTAAGAATGATTGTCAACTTTTAATTGTAAGTGATGACAAACAAGCTCAAACTGCTGCTGATATTGCAAACTTTAAAGGGCTGAAACCTTTTGTTTTGGCTGATTTCAGAGCCAACTTTGGAGATGATTTACTTTCATTCAGTGAAGAGTTGCAACAAATCACCAAAGAGTTAAATGAGTATTACTCTTATAAAAAACAGAATAAACTTTTAATTGCTCCTTTGCGTACCATCTCTTTTTCTATGCCAAAAGCTCAATGTTTTGACTCTTTTGATATCGAGTTTGCAAGTACGATTAATATCGAAGAATTCAAAAGTAAACTTTTCAACTGGGGATACTATTTTGTTGATATAGTAACCAGTGAAGGGGAAGTCTCCGTACGTGGAGATATCATTGATATCTGCCCTTTGGGTGCGGATAAAGGATACAGAGTCTCATTGTTTGATGATGAGGTTGAGAGTATTCGAAAGTTTGATATTGAAGATCAAAAATCAGAAAAAGAGGAGTTGGATCGTTTTTCAATCACTCCTGCTTTTCTGGCGCTTTCCAATGAAGATTTTGAAAACTTAAATGAAGAAATAGAAAAGATTGAAACCGATGCGTTTATCAAAGATATTCACTCGCTTGGATTTTGGTATCTCAATGATTTGGGCGAGTACCTTCCTTCGAATCTGACCTCGTATATCACGCTTGAAGCGCAGGACGAAATCGAAGAGTCTTATATCTTCGAAGCTAAACGATTGCCCAAAGAGAAGTTTCTGACGCTTCCTCAAATCAAGAATTCACCAAACTATGCTTTAATAGAACCTGCTAATGTCAAAGAATTTTT